>MDSZ01141184.1_pt1 | contig 12234 bp, 13 predicted proteins | sample 811201 | NCBI WGS metagenome assembly MDSZ01 (sample SAMN05326647, study PRJNA326480) | marine metagenome | isolation source: seawater | place: Indian Ocean: North | collected 2010
AGCCATGGTTAAAAAAGTAGTCGTTCCGGCTATTACTTCTGTTTTAAAATTTGTTTTGTGTTTTTTGTACTCAAAATATTTATCCATCATAAAAAGCCTCCTAATAACCTTGAATACTCTGATTCTTGGTTAAAAGCTTTTTAAATTTTGACATATCCATAGCTTTACAACCTATAGGTAATATTTCTGTTTATAAGTTTTAGGTGTAATCTAAAAATCTGTTTATGAAAAAGTTATTTCTCTTAATCACACTCTCTGCCTCGGTCTTTTTGTCTTCATGTCAAACCGTTACAAAAAAAATTGATGAAAAAACGTTACAAGAGGAAAAAGAAATGAGTGTATGGTTAAACAAAACCGAGTCAAAGTTGACCGAATTTTTTGGAAAACCTGATAAAGTAGAATTTACAAATAACAGAAATAGATATTACATTTATGTGACAAAAAAACTAAATATTAAATGTGAAAGAAAATTTGAGATAAATCCTAAAAATTTAATAATAGGATTTACAAGCAAAAACTGTTTCTAAACTAGTTTTTTGCTTATTTTGAGAGCAAAAGCATAATCAAACGCAAGTTCTTCAATAGCTGCATCTCTCCCAGATTTTCCACCGTGACCTGCGTCCATCTCACATTTAAATAGCAGTAAGTTATTATCAGTTTTAAGATCTCTCAATTTAGCAGTAAACTTTGTAGGCTCATCAAAAAGAACTCTATTATCAGAAAGACTTGTAGTTATAAGAATATTTGGATAATTCATCTTTTTAATATTTTCATAAGGAGAGTAAGATTTTATATAATTAAAGTGTTCTTTGTTTTCTTTTGCATTCCCAAATTCATTGAATTCACCTGCAGTTAAAGGCAAAGAATGATCTAAATTAGTTGTCAAGCAATCTACAAAAGGTACAGCCATAATCATTCCTAAAAATAAATCAGGAGCTTCATTTGCAACAGCACCCATTAATAAACCACCAGCGCTTCCTCCATAACCAATAATTTTTCCTTTTGAAGAATATTTCTTTTCAATCAAAAACTTTGCACAACTTATGTAATCATTAAAAGTATTTTTTTTATTTAACATTTTACCTTCTTCCCAATATTTCATTCCTCTTTCCATCCCTCCTCTTATGTGAGCTATTGCCCATATGATATTTCTGTTTATTAAACTTAGTCTAGCAGATGAAAAATTAGGCGGAATAGAATGCCCATAACTTCCATAACCGTAAAGCATTAGATTAGACGAACCATCTAATTTTGTATTTTTATGATAAATAATTGTTATAGGAATTTTCCTTCCATCGTGAGCAGTACAATTTAATCTTTTAACGACGTAATCGTCTCTATTATACCCAGAGGGAATCTCTAATTCTTTTACTAATTTCTTTTCTTTAGTTACGACATCATATTCGTAAGTTCTTAACGGAGTTTTAGGAGACTCATATCCAATTCTTAATTTGTTTGTTTTTCTATCCTTTTGCATTAAAGAAATACTTGGGTTAATTAACTCTTCATCAGATATGACTAGCTCTTCCTCAGTATTTGCTTTTAAATTTCTTACGAACAATTTTGGCAAAGCATCAATTTTCTCAGATCTAATCATCCAGTCATCAAGCAATACAAATGAACCAATTAAAACCTCCTCTTTAGCGGGAATATAATTTTCCCAATTATTTATATCGTCGTGTTTACATCTACATATTCTAAAATCTTTTGCATTTAGATTAGTATGTATCCAAAAATATCCGTGCGAACTGTCTAATGAATACTCAACTCCATCCTTTCTTTTTAAAAAAAGTTTTGGATTTGGATCTATTTCATCTTTTCCAAAAAAATAAATTTCAGATGAAGTGTGTTCTGATGTAGTAATAAAATAGAATTTTTCATCTGTGCTAGTTCCAATTGCACAAGTAAATTTGTCATCTTTCTCCTCAAAAATTAATTGATCTTCATCTTGACTGGTGTGAAGCTTATGTCTGTAAATTTTTTTTGGTCTATGAAACTCATCTAGTTTTGAATAAAATAAATATTTATCGTCATATGACCAAGTAATTCCCCCTGAAGTATTATAAATAGGATCTCCAATAATTTTGTTATCTGATATTCTTCTCACGTAAATAGTGAAATATTCACTTCCTTTTTCATCAGTCGAATAAGCCAAATATTCATCATTGTTAGAAACAGAGAGATCCCCTGTGTTAAAGTATTTTTTTCCTTTAGCCTCAAGATCCCCATCCCAAAATATTTCAACTTTATCGCTGTTAATTTTTTTTCTAAGTTTTTTAGAATAGTTTCCTTCCTTTGTTATTTTAGTCCAGTATTCGTACCTTAAATCTTTGTAAGGGAGACTTTCATCTGCAAGCTTTATTCTAGATTTAATTTCATCAAATAGTTTTTTTTGTAATGGCTCTGTGTCTGCCATTTTTTTTTTAGTATAGTTATTCTCTTCATTTAAATATTTTTTAACTTCAGGTAAAAGTTTTTGGCCATCTTTAAGAACATCCAAAATATTATCTTGATGAATCCAAGCATAATCATCTTCCCAAGTGATATTATGACAACTTTTTGTAATCGGTTTTTTAGATAGTTTTGGTATATTCATTTGAGAAAAGATTATTATATGAATTTGTTTTTAGCTGGAACTATTATTTTTGTCATTATTTACCTTTTTCTTCATTGGCTAGCAAAAACTAGTAGTAAGAAAATTGCGCACTTTTTAAAAAGATTAGCAGTTTTTTTATCAATTGGTTTGGCGGCCCTACTTGCGTTTGCTGGAAAATTTTTATTCTCACTTCCATTTTTACTTATACTGTTAACTGGATTAAAAATTAAAGGTCTTACTGCTTTTCAAATGATACAATTGTGGAGGTTGATACAGTTTATGAGAAGTTCTGGCAGATTTTCTCAAACTAAGTTTGGTCAAACTAAAGGATCCTCAAATATAACCGTTAATGAGTCTTACAAACTTCTTGGTCTTAAAAAAGGATGTTCTAAAAATGAAGTTATGAAATCTGCCTCAAAACTTCAAAAAAAAATTCATCCAGACGTCAATCGAGATGTAAATACTGAAGAATTAAGTAAATTAGTCAACGAAGCAAAAGAAAAAATTTTAAAAGAAGATTTTAATTAATGCAAAATTGATAGTGCTTTATTAAGAACTTTTTCAAAATTAATTTTATCTTTACCTAAAGTTCCATGAGTTGTTGTCTCGTGTGTTTCCCCTTCTGGTACAATCACTGAAATGTTCTTTGAATATTTTCCGTAGGCTAAGACTGGGCTATCCATAAATAAAGCTAAACATTTTAAATTTAAAGCTGCTGAAATATGTAGCCACCCAGTATCATTACCAATATAAAGATCACAGTTTTTTATAATTGGCAAAGATTGTTTTATGGAAATATCTTTAAATAAAACACAATCATTAGAAATAGGTGATTTTAGAAATCTATTAAAAAGATCACCATCATTTTTACCTCCGGCCAAATAAAATTTGCACGGTACTCTTTTTTTTAATTCTAATGCTAAGTTTAAATACTTTTCAATATCCCATCTCTTTGTTGGTCCACTTGCAGAAAATCCTATACATATATGCTTTAGGTTTTTTTCAAATTTATATTTATCTTTAGATGCATCAACTAATTTTTCATTTAAAATTAACTTCGGCTGTGTTGAAACATCTTCTTTAATACATGAGTCAACGAAATTTTTAGCTGAGGACACTACATTATCTTTTTTTCTGAATAACGGATATTGATAAATTTTTTCTATACCAGCTATTTTACAAATTAATTTAAAACGTAAAGATCCATTAAAAATAAAAGCTTTTTCAAATTTCTTTTCTTTAATTTCTTTTAATAGATTGAAAAAACCAAAAATACCATCGTGTCTTCCCTTTTTATTATTATTTCGGTCTAAGAAAATAACTTCCTTAATATGCTTATCATTTTCGCAAAGTTCATCAATTCTTGAATTTTTCTTAGCCAGCACTGTTATTGGACAATTAAATTTTTTTGAAATAGCGTGGATATACGGTAAAAAAATTACCATATCTCCTATGCCCATTCTTTGTTGAATAACTAAAACTTTCATATTTTTTTGTAATAATATAACCTAGTAAAATAAATTAGGTTAAATTATGATTAAAAACGGTGTTTATGCAGCTGGTTTAAGTATAATTAAAGAGGATAATTCTCTCGATGTGTCATCCACTATTAATCATGCTCAATCATTAATTAAAGCGGGTCTTCATGGGGTGTTCTTGTTTGGTTCAACTGGCCAAAGTCAATTAATATCAATATCAGAAAAAAAGGAGTTAATTTCAAGGCTAGCTATCAGCAAGTTGAAAAATCAGTTTTTTTTAGGAACTGGAGTTAATTCTGTAAAAGATAATTTGGAAATCATTCATTACTCAATGGAGTTTGGTTTTAATACTTTTTTATTAATGCCACCTGCTTACTATAAAGGAAATTCAGACGAGGGAGTTTATGATTTTTATTCTCAAATTATTAAAGAAGCTCCAAAGATTAAAATTGTTTTATACAATTTTGAAAAACTTAGTGGATACTTGTTTAATGAAAAAATAATAAAAAAATTAATTGAGAATTTTCCAAAACAAATAGTTGGTTGCAAAGACTCAAGCTACAATCTGTATGAAAAAATTCAAATTCCTGGTTTTAGTATTTTTCCTGGTTCTGAAACTAAACTTTTAAAAGGCTTAGAGTTAGGATGCTCAGGTTGTATTTCAGCCGTAACTAATGTCACTCATTCTTTGGCAAGAAAAGTTTTTGATGATTTTGAGAATAATATCAATCAAACAGCTAACGAAAAATTAATCTCTGTTAGAAAAGCATTTGATGAATATAACTTAATTTCGGGATTACACAGTTTTATGTCAGTACATAACCGTCAATTTCAAAAATTATTACCACCTTTAATTCTACTTTCAGATAATGATAAAAAAAATCTTTTGTCAAAACTGGCGTTATTAGAATTTTTACCACCTAAGGATATTGCGGCTTAATTTATGTTTATAGCGAGATTACTTTCAAAAATTTTTAAAAAGGATGGCGTTATATTAATTGATCATTCAGGTCAAAAATATATTTGTGGTGAACCAAAAAAAGAAAATCCAATTACAATAAAACTTTTAAAAAAAGATTTAAATTGGAAGCTAGTAATTAATCCCGATTTATCATTTCCAGAAGCCTATATGGATGGAAATATAATCATTGAAAATGCATCTTTAAGTGAATTTTTAAACATGGTTTTTAAAAATGTTGGTAGAAAAGAATTAACTGCCTCAGCTCATTTTATAAAAAAAATATTGCAATTATGGAGATTTATAAGTAATTACAATTTACCATTAAAATCAAAAAAAGATATTCAACATCATTATGATGTTGGTGGAGAAAAAGGCGAGAAGCTTTACGATATTTTTTTAGATAAGAAACACAGACAATATTCATGTGCTTATTGGAAAAGACCGGATGAAAGCTTGGAAGAAGCTCAACAAAATAAACTAAATCATATAATTTCAAAACTTAACATTCAATCTGGCAATAAGATTTTAGATATTGGATGTGGCTGGGGGGGTATGGCATTTGAAATTGCAAAACAAAAGCAATGTGAAGTACTCGGTATATCTTTGAGCAAAAACCAAATAAATTATTGCAAAGAAAAAGCGAAACAACTTAATTTAGACAATCAAGTACAATTTAAATTAATTGACTATAGAGAATTAAAAGGAGAGTTTGATCGTATAGTTTCAGTAGGAATGTTTGAGCATGTTGGAAAAAAATTTTACAAAACTTTTTTTGAAACAGTAAATAAACTATTAAAAAATGATGGAATTAGCTTACTTCATACCATAGGCTCAATTGATAAGCCCCAGCCTGGCTCACCATTTATTACAAAGTACATTTTTCCTGGTGGAGTTGTGCCTTCCTATTCTCAAATAATAAAACCTTTGGAGAAATCAGGACTAATAGTTTCGGATACAGAAACTCTAATAAGACACTATGATAAGACCCTAGAAAGTTGGCTAGAAAGATTTATGAAAAAAAGATCAGAGGTGAAGGATTTATTTGGGGAAAAATTTGTGAAGTGTTGGGAATTTTATTTGTCAAGTTGTGCCTCGGCTTTTAAATACAAAGACTTAGTTGTCTTTCAATTACAGCTTGTGAAGAATTTTGACGCAATTCCAAGCAATCGAAGAGACTATATTTATTCATAAAACCTGATATCTATAAAACTCAGGCATGAAAAAAAAGAAAAAAATAAAACTTAAAAAAAATAAGAAAAAATCTAAAGCAAAAAATAAAAGAAAATTTTATAGGAAAAAAAATTCGAGATTAATTTCACGTCTAAAATCTAAAAAAGGTAAATTAAGGAAAAAAAGGAAAAAGAGAATTAAAAAGAGAATAGTCAAAAAACTTGTTTCAAAAAGAAAAAAATTTAAAAAATCACAAGTTAATAATCTAACAAAAAAAGCTATTTTAAAAGTTATAAGATTTCAAGATAAACTAAATTTTAATTTTAATATTAACTTAGATAAATCAATTCAAAGTTTTTTTCAAAAAATTGCAAATACTTTATATACTTTTAAGGTAGTTTATGCCCAAGAGAGAGAAAGAAAAAGACAATTAAAACTAAAGCAGATGCAAGCTGAAAAAGCTGATTCGATTAAGAAACTTAAGCTAGAAAAAGAATTAGCGCGTAAAGACAAAGCAAAAGAACTCAGAGAAGAAGCTAGATTAGAAAAAGTAAGAAAAAAAGATATTCAAAAATTTATTAGGCTTGAACAAGCCGAAGTTCGGAGAGAACAAGCTGAAAAACAAAGAAAATTTTTAGAGCAGATTCGCTTAGAGAAAAAAATAGAACAATTTAGAAAAAGAGAAGAAATAGAAATAAAGAAATTAGAAAAATACGTTCTTGGTCAGGAAAGAGAGTCTTATGAGGGTGTTCAAGAGAGAATAGAGAAAATAAAACAAAAATATCAAGCTTTAAGAGATCAAAAAATTCGTGAAAGAGTAGAACAATTGGGTGTAATAGTTCAGGAGGGCGATGATCGATCAATTCTTTTAGAAAAGGAAAGACAGTATAACATAGAGAGACAAAAGATAGAATTTGCTCTTGAAAGTTATTTTCGTAGCGCACACTCAGCAGTTTTTCAAATTAACAAAAGATGGATTCCTAAGTACTTAAGTATAATGAGAGTAATTGATAAAAGATTTGAGGACGGAACTATTTTTATTAAATGGGATGACAGCTCAGAGGAAGATTGGTTAATGTTAATCTATATAAAAGATAACAATCCAGACTCCGGAATAATAGTAGAAGATAAAACAGATCCTGAAAGAAATATTTCAACAGAATATAAAACTAATGAAATATTTAAATTTTCCGACTCTTTAGTAGACAGTTTAACTAATCTTCTGGATCGAGAGAGAAAAAAAAGAAAGACAAATTAATCTAAAATTTCTTCTAATTTTGATACCTGTCCAATTTTAAAAATAATCGCATCATTTTTTTTAAATCCATATTTATTAGCTCCGTCTTTAAATCTTTTACGCGGCTCCATAATTGGCTCTAAAGATAGTACTACTGTACCCCAGTGCATCCCAATTACTTTCTTACTTTTTAAGTCTTTAGATATTTGCAAAGCCTCTTCTGGATTAGTGTGATAAATTGATTTGTCTTTCACTGGCATAATAGGATAGAAATTATATGCACCAATATTAATGAATGTTAAATCAATTGGTCCATATTTATTTCCAAGTTCCTTATAAATATCTCCATAACCAGTATCACAAGCAAATAAAATTTTCTTGCCTCTATATTCGATGAGAAAGTTACCCCACAAAGTTTTATTAATATCAAACATACCTCTTCTGGACCAATGCACCGCTGGTAATAGAGTCACTTTAATATCTTGATTGACTTGAATTTCCTGATACCAATCAAGCTCATTTACATCTTTATAGTTTCTAAAATACTTACCAAGTTTTAAAGGAAGAACAACTTTTGAATTTTTATAGGGAAAATTTCTTATAGTTGATGCATCTTGATGATCATAATGGTTATGTGTCAAAAGAAATAAATCAACTTGAGGAATTTCATTAAGATTTATAGCTGGCGGAATGTATCTTTTTGGACCAAAGATTAATGGACCGGTATTTTTTGAAAAAACAGGGTCAGTTATTATTGTCGTAGCTCCCAACTTAATTAAGAAAGTTGCATGACCTATCCAAGCAATATAATCATTATTTTGATTCTTATTGAGGTCTTCTAAAACTTTTAATCTTGGAACAACATGGTCTTTAGGAATTTCAATTTTTATTTTTTTTCGCTCTTCATTAAATATTTTATATGACCATTTTACGTTTGGGTCTCTTTCAGGTGATCCCTCTGGATTTCTAAAAGTTCCATCTGGCAGATGATGATAGGGCTTTTTTTCCATTGTATTTCCGGCAAAACTATACGTAAGAGCAATTAGTAAAAATAAAAAAGTTTTATTCATACTCTTATTTAAACAAAATAAAAAAAAGGGCCAGATAAATCTAGCCCTTTTGACTGATACTTATTGTCCGATTAACTATTCTTTTTGCAGTTTTCTTTATTTATTTTTTTATCAAACGTTTTAGCTGTTGATTTATCTACAAGCCAAACAAAAGATTTTTCAAAACTACCGTCCACGCCAGCAGTGGTACATCTTTTTCCTAATTTTACACTATGAGCGCTACAATTAGCTAATAGAACTAACGAGGTTAATATTAATAATTTTTTCATTCTTAAAATATAATAGAAAAATTTGTAATTAAATTGTCTTAATTAAGACCGAATAATGAAAAAGCAATTATTGAATTATGGTTTTTTTAAGAATATGTTGTTAAATCTAAGACAATGAATAAAAATAAAAAAGTAGCAATCATTATGGGTAGCCAGTCTGATTATCCAGTAATGAAAAATTGTGAAAAGATTTTAAAAAAATTGAAAGTTAGGTTTGAGACAAAGATTGTTTCTGCCCACAGAACCCCAGACAGAATGTATAGATTCGCAAAATCTGCTATTAAAAATAATTTTGCAGTTATAATTGCAGGTGCGGGTGGATCTGCTCATTTACCAGGAATGATAGCTTCAATGTCTATTCTTCCCGTAATTGGTGTTCCTATTGAAAGTAAAAAGTTAAAAGGATTAGATAGCCTACTTTCCATTGTTCAAATGCCAAAAGGTGTCCCAGTAGGCACTGTTGCTATTGCAGAAACAGGAGCTTTCAATGCTGGTTTGCTTGCGGCTTCAATTATTTCTTTGTCTGACAAAAGGATTCAAAAAAATTTAGAACGTTGGCGAAAGTCACAATCATTAGCTGTTCAAAAAAAACCTAAATAATAATGGCAAAATCAAATCCAGTGCTAGGCATTATTGGTGGGGGACAGCTAGGAAGCATGTTATCGGTAGCTGCAAAAAATCTTAAAATTAAAACAATCATATTTACTGATGACAGAAAGGCGCCTATAAAAAATTTCTGTGACGAAGTGATTATTTCTGACTATGATGATAAAGATAAAATTCAAGAATTTTCTGAAAAAGTTGATTTGGTAACTTTTGAATTTGAAAATATTCCTTATAAAGTTTTGGACTCGATTTCTAAAATTAAAAAAATTATTCCTGATCCTAAAATAAATCAAATTGTACAGAATAGAAAAAAAGAAAAAACTTTCTTGAACAGTATTGGAATTAAAACCACTTCATGGGCCTACATAAAGTCAGAAGATGACCTAGTTAAAAATCAATTGCTTTTACCTGGTTTATTAAAAACATGCACATTGGGTTACGACGGAAGAGGTCAATTCTTAATAAATGACTTAAATGAAATAAGTAAAAAAATAGATTTTGCTAACGAATTTATTTTAGAAAAATTAGTAAATTTTAAAAAAGAAATTTCAGTTATACTTACAAGATTTGAAAATGGTGAATTTTCAATATACGAACCTTTTGAAAATATTCATAAGAGTCAAATTTTAATTAATTCTAAAATACCAGCTGAAATTAGTAGGAAAGTTTTTGAGGAGTCACAAACAAATGCAAAACTAATAGCTGAAAAATTAAATTATGTTGGGACTATGTGTGTTGAATTTTTTATCGATGAAGATGACAGTTTATTAGTTAACGAAATAGCTCCCAGAGTTCATAATTCTGGCCATTTAACAATTAATGCCTTTAACGTTAGTCAGTTTGAAAATCATTTAAGAGCAGTATGTGATTTAGGAAATATAAAACTAAAAAAAATTAAAAATGCAGAAATGATGAATATTATAGGTAATCAAATAACTAATTATAGGAAAAAAGTTTTTAAAGACAATGAATTCTTTTTTGATTATTTAAAATCTGAAATTAAAGAAAAAAGAAAAATGGGACATATTACAATTCTCAAATAATAACTAAGGCAATTAACTCAATAAGCTTTTACGTTATGATTTTGTTCGCCTAATTTATCGATGCCAAGTTTTACCTTCTCTCCTCCTTTAAGAAAAACTGGAGGTTTCATATTTTCTCCAACACCTGGAGGAGTACCAGTGCAACAAATATCTCCAGGGTATAAAGTCATGCAATGACTCATATAAGAAACTAGAGTTTTAATATCAAATATCATTTCTTTAGTATTTCCAGTTTGCATTCTTTTTCCATTAACATCTAAAAACATATTTAAATTTTGAAAATCAGGAAGCTCATCTTTAGTAATTATATACGGACCAATTGGACCAAATGTGTCAAACCCTTTACCTTTATCCCAGGTAAGACCTTTATTTTTTTGAAAATTTCTTTCACTAACGTCATTTACTAAAAAAAATCCAAGTACATGGTCTAAAGCATTATCTTCACTAACGTATGTAGCTTTTTTTCCTATTACAAAACCTATTTCAACTTCCCAATCTGTATGATTTGAATTTTTTGGAACAATAATATCGTCATTAGGGCCACAAACACAGTTTGTAAACTTAGAAAATATAATTGGCTCTTTTGGGATCGGTAAATTTTGCTCCTTTGCATGATCTTTAAAATTTAAACCTATTCCAATAAATTTTGAGGGCTTAGAAACACAAGCACCAATTCTAGAAGTAGGATCTAAATTTGGCAATTTTGAAACATCTAACTTTTTTAATTTATCTAAAGTTTCAAAATTTAATGTGTTTGGGTCAAAATCTTTAATAATTGATGATAGATCTTTATAATTTTTATCTTTATCTAAAATAGCTGGTTTTTCGTTTCCAATTTTTCCTATTCTGAGAAGTTTCATTATTAATTTTTTATTTATGAAGAAAAAAGCTAAATTTAGCAAGGTCTTTTTTAACCCTTTTAAAAGAACCATATTGAACATTTTGCAAAAGAAATATCCCATATCGGACTCGTTGCGTCGTGAACTGACATAACCAGCTTGCTATAACCTTAATTATGAAAAGTGAGTTAGACAATTTATCTCTAGATAATGACGCTCTTAACCAAAGAATAAGAGAAGTTTCAAAAACAAGAAATTATCGAAAAGCGAACATCGATAAACTTTTAAGAAATGTAAGAGATGAAGAGAGAAAAGATAAGAGGCTTAATGCTATAGCATCTTTTATTGTAATCTCTGTTTTTTCAGTAGTTGCAACTATATTTTCCCTTTAATTTAAAAAATAAATTTAAATAGTCTACTAATAAGATCTAAAAATAATTAAATCTTAATATTTTGATTATTGACAAGCCCGATATGTTGACCCAAAATGAGTTAGATAAGAATCAGTTTTATGAAAAGCTTAGGTATTTTTTCAGAAGAAGATGTTACTCAAAGTATTTTGAAATCGTATAATCAATACTTAATTTTATTTTCAAACCTTCAATCATTACTATTAACGAATTTTTACAAAAGTCACCAAAGTACAGAAAAAGGAAGCATCGTTCTTTTTTTTAACAAAGAGGCTCAAAGAAAAATTTTACGAAATAAAGATTATGATCTTAATTTTGATTTATCATTTATAAAATTTTGGGAAAATCATGGTAATATTGTTTATCCTAAACACTCTATTAGCGATGTAGCTTTAAAAATCGGACTACCAAAAGAAACAACAAGAAGAAATATTTTACAACTGATTCAGCAAAAAGTATTAGGCAAAGAAAAAGGAATAATTGGGTTCATGCCAAATGAAAATTATAAAAATAGTTTTAGAAAATTTACAGAAGTTGAAATTAATCAAATAGTTA
>MDSZ01249502.1_pt1 | contig 12233 bp, 12 predicted proteins | sample 811201 | NCBI WGS metagenome assembly MDSZ01 (sample SAMN05326647, study PRJNA326480) | marine metagenome | isolation source: seawater | place: Indian Ocean: North | collected 2010
AAATCATTTTCGATGAATTATTTCCAAAAGCAGGTGCAGACGATTAAAGTTATTCACCTGTAAATTTTGGTTTTCTTTTCTCTTTAAACGCAGAAATTCCTTCTTTACTATCTTTAGTTTGAAATACTTTTTTAAAGTATTCTGCTTCTAGTTTCATACCATCATTTAATGGCATGTTTTCTCCATTATTTTGAGCAGTGATAGTATATCTAATCGCAATAGGACTGTTCATTTTAATTTTTTCAGCGATATTTATACACGCATCAATTAATTCTCCCTGATCAAAAATATTATTGATTAAACCAATTCGTAAAGCTTCCTCTGAATCAATAATTTTTCCAGAAAATAATAACTCCGAAGCGTGTCCTTTACCAACTAAATTTCTCAATCTTTGTGTTCCTCCAAAACCTGGGATCAAGCCTAATCCAACTTCAGGTTGACCAAATTTTGCATTTGTTGATGCATACCTAAAATGGCAAGCCATTGCAAATTCACACCCTCCACCTAAAGCATAACCATTAACAGCAGCAATAACAGGTTTATCTGAATTTTCGATTTTCTGCGTTAATTTCTGTCCAACTCTTGAATAATTAATAGCTTCTTCAGAATTCATGTTTTTCATTTCTGAGATATCTGCTCCAGCGATAAATGATTTTTTTCCTCTACCAGTTAGTATGATAACTAAGACATTGTTATCATTTATAGCTTTAGTGAATTTATCATCTAACTTGTTTAAAATATCTAAACTTAATGCATTTAATTGATCTGCCCTATCAATTTGTATTAATGCAATTGAATTATTAACTGAATATTTAACCATATTTTATTCTTTCCAAAAAGAGTAATTAAATAATATTAAAACTGTAAAAATCTCTAACCGTCCAAGAAGCATACAAAAACTACAAATCCATTTTGCTAATGCAGGAAAATGTCCCCAGTTGTCATTAGGACCTATTGATGCAAGACCAGGTCCTATATTTCCAATAGAAGCGGCACTAGCCGTCAAAGATGTTGTTAAATCTAATCCCAAAATAGATAAAATAATTGCACAAAATCCAAATATAAATATGTAAAATAAATAAAATCCTAGTGTATTTTTAACAACATTATCTTTTAATATTTTATTTCCAATCCTAAGTGGGAATACACCATTAGGGTGAAGCATTTTTTTCATCTCTAAACGTAAATATTTCACAATTACGATTGTCCTTATTAATTTTAATGCACCCGTCGTAGAACCAGCAGAACCTCCAATAAAAATTAGAAAAAAAATTACTGTTTGGGATAAATGTGGCCAAATCGCAAAATTTTCAGTAGAAAATCCAGTTGTTGTTAGTAACGATACAGTTGTGAACAAGCCATGTCTTAGTGCACTAAGACCATACCCATATTGATTTGAAGCTATATTTAAAGATATAATAGTTGTAAATAAAATTATTGCTAAAACATAGAATTTGAATTCAGTATCTTTTAGATATGAACCTTTTTTTTTAAAAATAAAATTATAATGTAATGTGAAATTCGTTGCAGCTAAAAACATAAATAAAATGATAATTAACTCAATTAAGGGAGATTGAAAGGAGCCTATACTCAAATTTTTTGTTGAAAATCCAGCAGTTGCAATCGTTGTAAATGAATGGCAAATTGCATCGAAAAAAGTCATACCAGCAATCCATAATATAAATGTTAATATAATTACAAAGCCTACATAAATGCTCCATAAATACTTTGCTGTTTGCTTGACACGAGGTGTTAATTTATCTGCAGTAGGACCAGCAACCTCAGCTTTAAATAATTGTACACCTCCCATACCCAATAATGGCAACATTGCGATACTAAAAACAATTATACCCATTCCTCCAATAAATTGAGTAAAACTTCTCCAAAATAAAAGGCCATGAGGTAAGTTCTCAATTTCATTTATATCAATATGTCCTAAAATAGTAGCACCAGTTGTAGTTAATCCAGACATTGCCTCAAAAAAAGAATCTGTATAAGTTGGTATTTCTCCTGAAATCCAGAAAGGCAATGCACTGAATACAGCCATAAGTATCCATCCAAGTGTAACAATTACAAATCCATCTCTTACGGCAATTTCACTTTTTCCGTTTCTACAAATAATAAAGAGAATAGCACCAAATGAAATTGTTATTAGAGATGACTTTAAAATCGGAATAAGGTCTCCTTCGCCATATATCAAAGAAACAACCAAACTAAATTGCATTGAAAAACCAAGCAGAAGTAGTATTAAACCTATAATTTTAAATATTGATTTTTTATGCATACTTAATTGAATCTAATATTTATCTAAATAATCTTTCTGCAGCTATAACATTATCTGATTTAGTAAATAATAGAAGTTCATCATCTGGGTATATATGCGAGTGATGATTGGGAATTTCAACCCTATCACCTCGTATAATAGCACCAAGTGAAATATTTTTAGGTATTTTATCGATTGTATATCGTTTTTTTATATATTTTGAATCATCTTTAACTTTAATTTCAATACAATCAGTATCCAAATCTTCAAAACGAGATATAGATTTTACCATATCGCTTTTCATAAATCTTATCACTTCATTAACTGCTGCTATGTTTTTACTTAAAACAGCATCAAAACCAATATGCCTGACAGCCTGAAGATAATCCGTTGTTGAAATATGGACAATAACTTGCTTTACACCTAAATGCTTTGCTAGTAATCCTGAGACAATATTTGTCTGTTCATCCTCAGTAGCAGCTATAAAACAATCTAATTCACCAACATTTTCAGATTCTAAAAACTCAATATTTGTACCATCTTCTGTTAGTACAAGAATATCTTTTAATTTTTCTTTTATATTCCAAGCTTTTCTTACATTCTTTTCTACAAGTCGAATACTATAATCATGTTGTAAAGATTTAGCCAACAAACGACCAATCTTTCCTGCTCCTAAAATCATTATATTATTCACATCAATAGCAGGTTTACCTGCCATTTGCTGAACTTTTTTTACATTTTCAGATTTACACAAGAAAAATACAGTATCCTGGTTTTGATATTTAATATCTTCTTCTGGAATAAATGAATGACTATTTCTAGAAATAACAACAACTTTGTGTGGTATGTATGGATTAGATTCAACTACCTTGTTTAAAGTCCTTCCGATCAAAGGACTAGTTGAAGACAAGGTAATACCTGCTAAAGTCAACTTTCCTTCTTTAAACTCCTCAATTTCTGTAGTTGAGCTTTCGCGTATTAATAGTTCTATTTCTCTTTCAGCTGCTTTTTCAGGATAAGCTACGAAATCAATACCAAACTGTTCTGGTGTAATTACTGCATTTTTATGATTATATTCCGTATTCCTTAATCGACTAATTATTTTATTTGCACCCATTTTTTTTGCCATTCTTGATGCAACAAGATTTACCTCGTCTATTCGTGTTAAGGCAAAAAAGAAGTCTATATTTTCAATATCAATTTGCTGTAGTACTCTTTGTGAAGCACCGTCTCCTTCAATTACACTTACATCAAATTTTTCATTAATTCTCTTACATTTATGAGCGTTAATATCAATGACAATTATTTCATAATTCTCTTTGTTTAACGCTTTCACCAAATTGACGCCCACTTCACCTGCACCAACTACAGCAACTTTTTTACTCATCAGCTAGAAATTATTATTTTATTATATATTTTAACAATATTTAATATAAAAAAAAACCTCCAACAAGTTGGAGGTTTTTTAATTTTAAAAATTATTTTTTATTTTAGTAATGTCATTTTTATTTGATGTGAATAATCTTTTGCTGACATTTTCACAATATATCTTCCACTAGCTACATTTTCGCCAGAGTTGTTAGTTCCATCCCATTGAATTTGATAATTTCCAGGGACCATATTTCTTCCAACTAGTGTTTTTACCTCTGCACCATTTAAATCGTACACAATTAAACTAACATAACCATCATTAGAGAGCGAATAATCTATATTTGTAACAGGATTAAACGGATTTGGATAATTATTCGATAGTTCTGTTTTTGTTGGAACCATAATATCATTGAAATTAATGTCAAAAGATGATATGTTAGAAGAAAGTTGTTCTCCATGCTGACCTGCGACTATAAATTCATTGAATTCAATTAAGCTATTACCTTTAAATGAATTAACTGGTTCAAACTGAAAATTGATCAAATCTGTAAGATTATTAGAGTCTGTTAATTTAGCACCTTCTAAACTGAACATTAATGCTCTTACTCTTCCCTCATCTTCAAAAACCTTATAATCAAACTTAAAGCCTTCGACAGCTGATGATAGTGAGTTCTCCACGATAGATACTTCACTTGTGTTGTAATTCATTTCGAACTGGATACCGTAAACTGGACTGTCTGAATCAATGGACATCGTAATATTATGATCTGAATCAGATACTGATTTAACCATGTCTACTTTGACTGCAGAAAAAGCAATTGAACCGATTAGAAGTAGTAAAAATAAACATTTTGCATTTTTCATTTTAATCTCCTTGTTTAATTATATACGCAAAACCTTGATTAAGTTAAAAACAATTTTATTTTCATTCAAAGAATGATTTAAATATTTTTGTAACAACTCGTATTATGAAGTTGATATTTTGAACATTATTTTTTTTCTGACTCACGCCATATGTTTGCGCCTAATTTCATGAATTTATTTTCAATTTTTTCGTACCCTCTATCTATGTGATATACTCTAGAAATTTCACTAATACCTTGAGCTGATAAAGCTGAAATTATTAGAGAGGCACTTGCACGTATATCTGTTGACATCAATTGTGCACCTTTTAAAAAAGGAACTCCATCTATGAATGCTTTATTTTTATTTAATCTAATATTTGCACCAAGACGATTAAGTTCTGCAACATGAGTAAATCTATCTAAATATACCTCGTCAGTGATAATGGATTGACCTCTAGATATTGTCATCAAAGCCATCCACTGTGCTTGTAAATCAGTTGGAAATCCAGGATATGGAGCGGTCACTATACTAACAGAATTGACTATTTTTGAAGATTTAATTTTAATATTATTATCACTTATATCTATTTCAGAACCAGCCACGACTAAATTATCTAAAACACATTTTAGATGATTTGAATTAACATCAATTAATTCAACGCTCCCCCCAGTCATAGCGGTTGCTATTAAAAATGTGCCAGCCTCTATCCTATCTGGAATTATCTTGAATAAATTTACTGATTTTAATTCTGTTACACCTCTAATAGTTAAAGTTTTCGTGCCCACTCCAGAAATTTCTGCACCCATCTTATTTAAAAAATTACATAGCAGTGATATTTCTGGTTCTATAGCTGCATTATTTATTATTGTAGTACCATTAGCTTTAACTGCAGCCATTAATGTATTACCTGTAGCTCCAACACTTGTATTTTTAAATGTAATTTCTTCCCCTTTTAAATTTCCTTTTGCAATAATGTAACCATTATTCAACTGAATATTCGCTCCAAGTTTTTCCAAAGCCTCAATATGATAGTTCACTGGTCTTGGTCCCCATGCACACCCACCAGGTAATGATACTTTGGAAATTCCAAACCGAGATAATAATGGACCTAAAACATAAAAAGAGGCTCTCATAGTTTTTACTAATTCATATGGTGCTTCTGGAGAATTACAATTTTCAGTATTTATTTGTAAAATATTATTTTCATATTTAACATCAGCACCTATACGACGTAATAATTCGCTCATTGTCCTTGTATCTCTTAAATCAGGAACATTTGTTATAGTATATTTTCCAGGAGCTAAAATACATGCTGTCATTATGGGTAAAACTGCATTCTTAGCTCCGCCAATTTTAACCTTACCGTTAAGTTGTTTCCCTCCATCAACAATAATTTTATCCATTTGTTTTTACCTTTAAAATTTCTCTTGCTCTCTTTTTACTATTTTTGGTGATAATTTTGCCACCAATAATACTTGCTATTTCTTCAACTTTTTCTTTTTCACTTAATTTATTTATAGTTATAAATGTCTGGTCATTTTTAAATATTTTTTTCGGGACAAAATGAGCATCACTTTGACCAGCTATTTGGGGAAGATGAGTTATACAGATTACTTGTTGTCTTTTTGAGATATTTCCAATTTCAATACCAGTTATTTCTGCAATTTTACCTGATATACCCGTATCAATTTCATCAAAAATTATTGTGTCATCTAACCTCTCATCAGAATATAACATTTTTAAAGATAGTTGAATTCTTGATAATTCACCTCCCGAAGCAACAGTTTTAATTGTTTTTGGACTTTCATATTTATTTGAAGCTATCTTAAATAAACACTTTTCATATCCATAAGGGTAAAAATCATCTTTATTTTGACTAATCAAATCAATTTTGAATTTTGTACTTCCCATCCCAAGCTTACTCAAATTCATTTCTATTTGAGGAATAATTTTTTTTACTGCCCCCTTGCGATCATTTGTAAGTTTTTTTGATATTATTTTGTATTGTTCTTGATATTTTTTTTGATTTATTTGATTTTTTTTATATTCTTCATCAAGTATCAATTCACTGTTTACTTTTTGCATAATTTTATCACGGTATTTTATAACCGACTCAAGAGAGCCTCCGTATTTTCGTTTCAGTGTTTCAAGTATTGAAAGTTTTTCATTCATCTGATCAATTTCTGACTTACTAACAATTTCAATTAGAGAATTTTTTTCCAAATCATATAAAATATCCTCTAATTCATATGATAGACTATCTATTCTATTCATAATATCTAAATAATCATTATCAAGTTTAGATATATAATCGATATTTCGTTTAATGAAATTTATCTTTTCTAAAATTTCATATTTAATACTTTTCGATGTCGTATCTAATTTTTCCTTTATTTCAAACTGGTTGGATGCTTTTTTTAATGACTTGGATATTCTAATATCATCTTCTATCTTGAAATCAATTTTATTGATTTCATTTAACTGGAATTCGATTATTTCTTTTTCCATTAAAATCTTTTGCTTAGTATTTTTTATCTTTTCATTTTTTTCTCTAAGTTTTAAAATTTTTTGATATAAATCATTTAACTGAATAACTACACTAGAATTGCCCGCATATCTATCTAATATTCTTAATTGTTCGTTTTGATTAAAAAGTTTTTGATTTTCATTTTGAGCATGGTATTCCAAATATTTACTTGAAATTTCTCTTAATTTTTCTACAGGGATTGGTTCATCGTTTAAAAAAGTCCTTGATCTACCTCTTACATCAAAAACCCGTCTAATAATAATATTTTGCTCATCTTTAACTAATTCAGCTTCTAAAACACACCTTTCCTCACCATGTCTTATAAAATCTCTTGAAAATCTAGCACCACACAAAAACATTAGTGATTTTAAAAATAATGATTTTCCAGAACCAGTTTCACCAGTAATTATATTTAAACCTTTTTCAAAGTTAATCTTCTCTTCTTTTATTAAAGCAAAATTTTTAATGAATAACGATTTAATCAACTTAAAAAATTCCTCAAAAGATATCTAATGAAAACACCGCTGGATGAACCAAATAGATCTATTAACCAATCAAAAGTATCAGGATTACGAGTTTTTGAAAAAAATTTCTGAATAATAAATTCATCTATTCCGGAAATTATAAATGTAACTATTAAGATAAAAATTATCAATTTTGGGAAATAATCAGTAGGTGAAAAGCAATTCAATAAGAGAAATCCTAAAATTAAATATTCAAAAAAATGTATTAATTTATCGTATTTCCATAAAATATTCATTTTAATAAAAGTACTTGGTGTAAGAGATAAAGTAATTATTATCACCAAATAAAAAAGAAAACAGTATTTTTGAATTAATCTAATGTTAATCAAGAAATATCCTAAAAGCTGATGGTATATTATCTAATAACTCAGATGCAATTAAACCTTTATTCCCATATTTTTTAACAAATATTTCACCAGCTTCAGCGTGTATCCATGAACCAATAACAGTAGCACTATATAAATCATATCCTTGTGCAATTAAACTACCAATCACACCTGATAATACGTCCCCTGTACCTGCAGTTGCTAAAATTGATGATCCGTGATTCATTAAATTAATTTTGCCTTCATTGTCTAATATATAATTTGGTTGACCCTTAATCAAACAAAACCTGCCGTTTAAAGATTTTATCAATCCATCTAAATATAATGTTATATCATTTTTAAAACTAAATTCAGATCTATAGAAAAGTTTTTTTAATTCCTTTTGGTGCGGTGTAAAGATTGTTTTTCTAGGACAATCATCTATGCTGAAACCCATATCAAAAAAATCAAAAGCTGATGCATCAAAAACAATGGCTTTATCATACTTTTTCATGAGATTTATTAGTAATTTGAATTGATTAAAATCAATATCTAAACCCGGACCAAAAACAATTGAATCAGACCAAACAATCATTCTTTCTATTTTTTCAGGATTATACTTTTCTACAATTAGTTCAGGATATTTTTTATCTAAAAGACTTTGGATTTCTGTCGGTAATACTAATTTCACATAACCTGCGCCTGTTCTATATCCTGCAATGGATGATAATTCTGCTGCTCCTATATATTTATTTGAACCTCCAATAACTAAAAGTTTACCACTTGAATATTTATCTAAATCTAAGGGAACATCTTTTAATAAACTTTTTATATCAGAATCTTCAATTAGTGAATATTTTGACTTCTTTATTTTAGGTAATCCAATATGGTGTACAATTATTTTACCAGAACAATTTAGACCATCATTAATAAAATGTCCTAATTTTGGGTATCCCATTGTATGCGTTTGGTTCGCATTGATAGCGTTATCATTTTTCATACCATTATTAGCCATTAAACCTGAAGCTAAATCAATAGATATAATATTTTCCGATTTATTAATTTGATTGAAAATTGATGACATTTCAGAGTTAATCTTTCTAGAATTACCAATTCCTAAAATTCCATCAATCACTAAATCGAATTCAATAAAATTTATATTTTTATTATAAATTATTATTTCATCACTTGATATAATATACTTTGAGAAAATTAATGATTTTTTTATTGTTTTATCTATTAAAATTAACTTGGAAGAACAATTCCATTGAGAAAGGTAATAATGTGCTATGATACCATCTACCCCATTATTTCCTTTTCCAACGATTATCCCAATCTTTAAGTTAAATGGATTTTTGAATTTCTCTAGTACATGAGATGCAAGAGAAAACCCAGCATTATCCATAAGCTGATCTTCACTTATATGACCTGATTCAACTGCATCCTTGTCTAGTTTATAAGCTTGTTTTTTTAATAAAACAGGTATCATCTTCTATCTAAAATAGCAACTGCAGTTGCATATTTTTTAGTATGTGAAATTGAAATAATAATTTCTTTTTTAAATATATTTCTTACATAGACACGTGGTGGGGAATTTATCTTTCTTTTAATTTCAATTTCTTTTAGAGGAATTTGACTATTATTGATTTGTAATAAAACTTTTTTAACTGCTTCTTTAGCAGCAAACCTCCCAGAAAAATGTATTGATGAGTCCATTCTTTGTTTACAAAATTCCTGTTCCTCTTTTGTAAATATTTTATTTAAAAATTTAACTCCATATTTAGAAATGAGTTTTTTGATTTTTTCTACTTCAACAATATCATTTCCGATTAAAATCATTATGAATTTTCTTTTTTAATAATTGAAACCAACTCAAATATATCATCCAAATCATAATCAGCACCAGAGTCTTTTGTATTGAATGTATCTCCATATTTTGCAAATGCTGTAAACATTCCCACATCTTTAGCTCCAATAACATCTCTTGCAGGCCAATCTCCCACCATTATCATATTTTTAGTTTTGATATCTAATAATTTAGATGCCTTTAGAAATGGGATTGGAGATGGCTTACGCTCTCCAGTAACATCAAACGTAACCACAGTATCAAATATGTGATGGAGATTTAAATAACATAATCTTAACCAAGCCTCTCTACTCGGTGCGTCTGATACTACACCTAGTTTTAGGCCCATTTTGGCTAATTTAAATAATGTTCTATTTACGTTTGGATAAAGCATTAAACTAGCTTCTTTTGATTTTCTATATGCAACAATTGCTGATGCTAAAATTTTATAATCTATATAACCTAATTTAATTTTAATAAAATCATCAAAAACTTCCTGATATTCGTATCCTTTCATCTCATAAATATCAAAAATATCTTTTATCGATTCTTTTTTATTAATATTAAATCCTGCTTCTATCATTCCTCTTATTGCAGCATCTACAGCAGAAGATTTCATTTTCATAAAATCTAAAAGGGTATTATCTAAATCAAAAATAACTGCTTTTATCATTTGTTTACCTTACTGTAAAAAAGGGGCAAAAATTGCCCCTTTTAGACAAAACTATATTAAATAAATTATTAGGATCCCTTTTCAAGCATTTTAATTTCATATAATGCACTTTCTTTCCACTTTCTATCTTTTGAAGCTTCTTTAAATGCTATTTTTGATGCTGCTTTATTACCTAAATGCTTTTCAGAAATTCCCAATTCATACCAAGCAGCTGCATATTTTCTTTTAATATCAATACATGCTTTTGCTGCTTTTTTTGCTTCGCTGTAATTTTCTATTTCATTTAAAACTGATGCTAATCTATAATTAACAACATAGGCTTTTTCATCATATTCTACAGCTAATTTAAAGTTTGTAATTGCATTCTCTAAATTTCCATTAGTTTTTTCAATAATCCCTATTAGTTCATATGCCTTTGCATAAGTTGGATCAATCAATATAGTGTTGTTAAGTGAAGAGAGTGCAGAGGTGTAATTTTGCAAATTGTAATATGTTTTACCTAATGCGTAATGAGCAATATGATAGTTTGAGTTAGCTTTAACAGACTTTAAATACCAATCTAAAGCTTTTTCATAATTTCCTTCTTTTGAATCGATATCACCCAAAAGCTTCAGACTTTGTACATGATTTGAATTACTTTTTAATCCTGATTCCAAATTCCATTTTGCATTTTCATAGTCCCCAAGCATATAATATGCTTTCGAAGCTCTATAAAAAGCCTCTGTATAATTAGGATCTATTTTAGTTGATTGGATATACTTTGTGATTGCATTATCATAATCTTTTCGCCGGTAGATATCATTACCTTCTTTTGCTAATTTTTTAGCTATATTTGTGATGTAATTATTGTAAATGGAATTAAATGGATTAATGTCAACTGCCTTCCTAAAATAATAAACAGCATCATCCAAATTATTTTCTGAATAATATATTCTACCAAGTCTGAAATATGACATCGCTAAATCTGGGTTTTTATCTATGATACTTTCATACAAGATAATTGCCTCACTAATCAATCCACTATCTAATTTTCTATTTGCCTCTTTGAGTGATACACGCAACGAATCAAGTTTTTGCCATTGTTTTCTAAAATCTTCATTAGTTTTGTCCAAATCAATTGCCTTAGTTAAATATTCATTTGATTTTCCTAAACTATCTAAGGATAAAACAATTTTAGACGCAAGAGCAAATCCATTCGGATCCGAATTATTCGTGGTAATGAAATCTAATATGTTTTTATATGCTATGTCATATAAACCATTATTATATTCACTTCTTATTTCATCTAAGTTAGAACATAATAATGCAGATAAAAATATAGTTATTAAAATTTTATTTTTCAAAGTTGTGTCTCCATTTTTCGTGCTGAAGGCGGGACTTGAACCCGCACGAGATTTCTCTCACTGCCCCCTCAAGACAGCGTGTCTACCATTCCACCACTTCAGCAAAGGCTAAATTTTATCTAGTGGTGTCAACTGAGTTAGATTCTTCATCTAAACTTGGAATTATTTCAGATTCACCCGTACTGGTTTCTCCTGGGATTTCCCTTTGAGTGATAACAGATTCTGAACCGATATTAGTATCAACATCTGGATGGTTCAGAAGATTTATTATGAGAGCTAATAGCATCCAAGTTCCAGCTAACACTGCTGTAATTTTTGTCAATAGTTTATCTGCGCCTTGACCACCAAATGCAGCGCTCATAGCGGATTGCCCCATTGCTGTCCCCATTCCACCACTTTTGCTTTGCTGCAACAATATCACTCCTACGAGTAATAATGATATGAGAACCATTAAAAATACGATCATATAATAAATCATATAGACTTAACTCCTCTTTAATTCATTTTATTGTAAATATTTAAAAACATTTGAGCG
>MDSZ01140859.1_pt1 | contig 12232 bp, 12 predicted proteins | sample 811201 | NCBI WGS metagenome assembly MDSZ01 (sample SAMN05326647, study PRJNA326480) | marine metagenome | isolation source: seawater | place: Indian Ocean: North | collected 2010
GGGAGTAGGATTCGAACCTACGTAGACTTACGTCGTCAGATTTACAGTCTGATGTATTTGACCACTCTACCATCCCTCCATTAGTTGAATGTATACTTTTAAAGTCTATTAATTGTAAAGAAAAAAAAATTAAATAGTCTATATATATATTATGGAGCAAAGAGAAATTATTTTTGGGTATCATGCGGCTTTAGGAGTTCTGCAAAATTTAGATAGAAAAATTTTTTCTTTGAAGTGCACAAAAGAATTCTATGAGAAAAATAAAAAACTAATTGAAAAAAGAAAGATTAAAGATTTTGAAATCGTTACTAGAAAAATCATTGACTTGGAGACTAAAAATAATTTTCATCAAGGAGTCTTTATCAAATGCTGCAAACTAAAGAAATTTAATTTAGATTCAATCACTGAAAAAGAAAAAAACATATTAATTTTAGACTCATTAAATGATTCACAAAATGTTGGCTCAATTATTAGGACTGCATTTTTATTTGGAATTAAAACAATCATCTTCAATAGGGATAATTCATTCGAAATAAATCCTTTTTTAATTAAAGCTGCAAGCGGTGCGTTTGAAAAAATTAAAATAATTGAAGTTACTAATATTATAAGGACTATTGAAGCTTTAAAAAAAAAGGGATTTTGGTCAGTAGGTTTGGATGTTAAATCGAATGATAATTTAAAGACAGTTCCAAGAGAAATAAAAAAAATTTTTATCTTTGGATCTGAAGGAAAAGGAATTAGACCCTTAATATTAAAAAATTGTGACTTCAAGGTAAAAATAAAACTTCCAATTAAAGATCAGTTTATAGATAGTCTAAATGTTTCTAATTCAGTATGCTTAGTATTGTATAAATGTATTTAAAAATGAAAAAAGTTCCAGATTTTTACAACAACCTTGAAGAAATAAAAAAAGAAATACAATCTTTATTGATTAGAGGTGTCAAAGATAGAAAATCAAATTTTCATAACATAGTTTTCAATACAATAAATTTAGTTAATCAACCCGAGGCAAGAGTTGTGGTATTGAGAGGTTTTTGTGCAAATGAGTTTTCTATCAAGATTCATAGTGACCGAAGAGCAAAAAAAATTAAGGAAATTAAAAAAAATAAAAGTGTTTGCATGGTATTCTATGATTATAAGAAAAAAATTCAGTTGAGGGTTAGGGGAAATGCCACGATTGACAAAAACCCTTTAGAATCATGGAAAAAATTAAGCAATTGGTCAAGAAGATGTTATCTAACAATTAATTCGCCTGGCCTAGAAGCAAAAAAACCAACACCTGGTTTTCCGGAAGAATTTGCCTTTCAGGCACCATCTGGTGAACAATCCGAAGATGGACTGAAAAATTTTTGTGTAATTAAAATTTTTATAAATCAAATCGAATGGTTATATTTAGCAAGCCAAGGGCATAGGAGAGCTTTGCTTGAAATATCTAGAATAAATTCAAAATTGAAGATTAATGCAAAATGGCTAACTCCTTAATAATCGAATTTTTTATAATTTTCATATTGTTACCATCATTGTTATTTTTTTTAAAATCAACGATAATTACCTTTTTTTTTCTTTATTTAGTTTTCACTTATTCAATACTAATTCTTAGAGCAGGACAGGATTTTAGTTTTTCAATTTTAAAAAAAAGAATTAGCACCAAATTTATTATTATAAATTCACTAATTTTTATTATATCTGCGTTTTCTTATACAATTTTATTGGATGAATCTTTACTTTTTAAATTGCCATCAGAGCACTTTAAATTGTGGTTAATTGTGATGATTGTTTATCCTTTCTTTTCGGTAATACCTCAGGAATTAATTTACAGAGTTTTTTTTTTCTATAGATATAAATCACTATTCAAAAATAATGAAATATTTTTAGTTGCTATAAATACTCTGGTTTTTTCTTTAGGACATATTGTTTTTGATAACATTCATGCTGTTTTAATAACTGCTATTGTTTCACCAATTTTTTCATATGCATACTTAAAGAAATCATTCTTAACATGTTTTATAATTCATTCAATTGGAGGACAAATTTTATTTACTTTTGGTTTAGGTGAGTTCTTTTATTAGGAATAATCAATTCCTAAACTTTTAAGACCACAATATCCATTGGGATTTTTGTGAAGATATTTTTGATGATATTCCTCTGCGACAAAAAATTCTTCAAGTAGTTTTATTTCTGTTCTTATCCTTTTACCAATATGTAGGTTTACTTTTTTTTCAAATCGCTCCTTAGATTTTTTTATTTCAGAAATTATTTTTAACTTGTCACTCAAAATAATTGACCTGTATTGCGATCCAATGTCATTTCCTTGTCTATTAAGTTGGGTTGGATCGTGAGATTCCCAAAAAATTTTTAAAACATCTTCTAAAGAGCTTTGTTTATCGTAAATAACTTTAACAACCTCAGCATGCCCTGTTGTTCCAGTGCAAACTTCTTCATAAGTTGGGTTTCTTGTATGACCACCTGCATAACCAACAACCGTTGTATACAATCCACTAATATTCCAAAACTTTTTTTCTGCTCCCCAAAAACATCCCATTCCAAAGAAGATTTGACTAAAGTTTTTTGGAGTTTTTTCATTATAGTTAACATTAAAGATATTCATTGCATTATACTCTCAATTCAAAATTAATTGACTTAATATATTCATTTAATAATATATGAATAAGTTTAGTGCCCGCAAGGGATAATAGGGAAACTAGTTTAAGTCTAGTACAGCCCCCGCTACTGTAAATTGTTCTCTCTGTTCTACGCCACTAAGGAATTGGGAAGGCTACAGAGATCACAAATGCAATGAGTCAGGAAACCTGCTAAGCTAGCGTCATTCAATCAGGCTACGGGACGGTCTTCTGATTATGGTTAACCATTGAGGTGACGTGTATATGTTGAACCTCAGTGGGTTATATTTTCCCACTACATTTATGACCAGTTATGCCATGCATAGTTGTGTCTCACAAGGAGCAAATAAATGGGAAGATTTATCCTAAACTTAATATTAATTTTTTGCTTTCAGTTCTTTTCAAAGCTTAATGCTCAAGAAGAAATTATTGTTAAATCTAGCAGACTAATCAAAGATAAAGTTGTTGGATCACAGACTTACATCATAGATCAAGAGTACATTCAAGCAAACCCATCAAAATCCATTCCAGATCTCTTATCAAAATTACCTGGAATTAAAACTAAAGATCTTCGGGGTGGCGGATTAGGAGCTAGTCAATCGATTGATATCAGAGGTTTCGCAGATACAGCAACTAGCAACGCTATAATATTATTAAACGGTCAAAGGCTCACCAATATTGACCTTAGCTTAGTAGATTTTACAACAATTCCTAGAGACAGTATTGATAGAATTGAAGTAATTATGGGTAACAGTTCAGTTTTATATGGTAACAATGCAACAGCAGGCTCAATAAATATAATAACCGATCAATCCATAAAAAAAGGCGATAGAATTATCACAAGCTTTTTAACAGGCTCTCTGGGAAAATTTGGATCGTATCTTAGCGGTACTAAAACAAATAATAATTTTTCTGTAAAAGGAAACCATAATTTAATCTTCTCTGATGGTTACAGAAGAAATAGCGCTTTATATCAAAATAACGGAGGTTTAGAACTTGCATATGATAGTGACTACTATAACTTCTATTTTAATCTAAAATCTCATAATCAGTTCCAGGAACTTCCTGGAGATGTTGGTGTTAACACTGGTAATTTTTCAAGTTCAAATGGTTTTAAAATTGATCCCAGATCAAGCGATACACCTGAAGATTTTTCTCAAAATAATGGTCACCAACTATTTTACGGTGCCTCATATAATTTAAATAATTCTAATACTATAATTATAGACGGATCTTATAAATACAACAAAAGCGAGGGGAAATTTATATCTACTGCATTTCCATCAGCCCTTGATACAAGAATTTCAACCTATCAGATTAGCCCAAGACTTCTAAGCGATTTAAAACTGTTTGGTTACAGTTCTGATTCAATTTTCGGAATAGACCTAAACTATGCATATTATTACTCTGATAGAATGGAGGGTAACAAGGCATGGTATAAAAAATATAAAGCATCTGATTTGAACTTTGCTCCTTATTTTAATTCGAATATTAGTTTAAGTGATAAAGATGATATTTCCTTAGGTTTTAGATATCAATGGAATTGGTTGAGAGCCGGAGATATGAATGATCACTCTGCATACTCATGGGGATCTACAGGAGAACAAGAAACAATTATAAACCCCGATCATCAATTTGCATTTCATTTGGGGTATGAGAGATTATTAAATGAAAATAATTCTGTTACTATAAAAGGTGGAAGGAGTTTTAGATACCCTAATATTGATGAAAGGATTGGGGCAGGCTCTGTATCAGCAGTACATAATTTTGAACTAGCCTCGCAAAAATCATTAGACTTTGAATTTGGTCACAAATTTCTTAAGGATAGATTCCAAGTCCAAACCAATTTTTATTATATGCGATTGTTATCAGAAATTAAATACGATAATGCTTCTTTCTTAAATGTAAATCTTGCAAGAACGCACAGATACGGAATAGAAAACAAAATAGATTTTCGATTTAATGAATATGTAAATTTCTCTAATAGCTTTTCACTAGCTCAATCAAAATACAGAGCTGGTCATCGAAGAGATTTTGACCTGACTGGAGTACCAGCCTATAAAAATGTCTCTGATATAGAGTTTAGATTAACAGAATATTTGAATTTAGTTTCTACTATGTATTATCAATCCTCTCAAAGAATGATTAATGATGAAGAAAACTATCAAGTCGTTCAACCGGGGTATTATTTATTAGACCTTGGTTTTAATGGGACAATTGAGGGTTTTGGCTATTCTATGATGTTTAATAACGTATTAGACAGGAATTATTACCAATACGCTGTTGCTTCAACAAATAATTACAATGTTTACAACACTTATCCTTTAGAAGGCTTTAACATGATGTTTACTTTGAATAAAAAATTCTAATGAAAATGATCTCAATAAAATACTTCCTTATATCACTAACAATCCATTCCATGTTAGGGGGTGTTTTTATATTTGCAAATCAATCTAAAACAAAGCCGGAAACAGATATTATTGTAACTGAACTATTAATTGTATCTTCACCAGCTGAAAAAAAAAATAAGATTAGAAAGACTTTTGAAAAAAAAAAAAATCAGAAAAATTCTTTTCAAAAATCGAATCAAAATTCAAAAAAATTAATTCAGCAAAAATCTAAACAGATTGAGCAGAAAATTATTAACGAAGTCTTAACTAAAGCAGCTGTAAATCAGAGTGCACTGGTTTCTCAAAAAGCAAATAAAATATCTACTAAAAATCAAGACCAATTTAAGATAAATAAACTTCACAGTAACAAGAAAGTAAATACAAAAAAAGATCAACAAAATCAGAATTTTTTTGATGAGTCTCCTGTTTTCAAAAATACTTTTAGCAAACAGATTTCAAAAGCAGTTTATAAAATTGGTTCAATCAAGAATCCTCACCCTCCTTATCCATTAATTGCCAGAAAGAAGGGAATGGAAGGAAAATTAATTCTTAATGTAAAAGTAAATAAAGATGGGTTGGTTGATAATGTCGTTGTAAAAGAATCGTCTGGTCATAAAATATTAGATAATGTGAGTAAGAAAACAGTTCAAAAATGGGAATTTATTCCTGCCGAAAAATATGGGGATGCAATTGAGGACACTGTTTTTGTCCCTATAAGATTTGTATTAACAGAGTAGGATAAAGTATTTTTTTATGTGGCGTCCCCTACGGGATTCGAACCCGTGTTGCCGCCGTGAAAGGGCGGTGTCCTAAACCACTAGACGAAGGGGACATTTAATACTTGTAAAATAATTATATGACTATATATATAAACTTTTTAATTTATAAGTAAATTAATTTGTTATGAGAAAAATCTTATTTTTATTTTTTATTATTAATTTATATTCCCCTTTTTTTTCTGTAAGTAAAGAGGCTAGCAACCACCTATGTAACCTTAGAGGTTATGAGATAATTTTTCCATATGAACAAGCAATAAGTAAAATCAAAAATCAATTTCAAAATTATCCTAACAAAAGGGTATCAGAATTAGAAAAATACAAGAAAAACTTTGAACAAAATTTTCAAGGTATCCCTCTTTACAAAGAAGCTGGTTGCTCTAATGCCAGACTTTCTGAATATCTTGATTGTTTAATTTCTACTGATGGAAAAGACTGCAGAATATATTATACTCAAATGAGAATTGTAGATTAAATAATTATATCCTCCAGTAAAATTTCAACGTTTTCCTCTCCTGCCCATCGGTTCATGATCAAGGTAACCACCAATACTTTCGTAAAGCTAGTTGTTTCAATTATATTTCCAAGTTCTGTTCCCAAGGAGTTAAAAGATATTGCTTTAATTCTATTTCCATATGAATCTTCAATAAAAAAGGAATAATGTTTATCACCTACAACTTTAGGATATTTAATGAAACATCCTTTCAATATAAATTTTGGCTTTGGATTACCAATTCCATATGGAGAAAAATTATTTAAACTATTAAAAAAGTTTATGTTAATTAAGGAAATATTTAACTCTGATTCATATTGTTTTTCACAATCTAGTTTTTTTCTTGAAAATTTATTTATTAACTGATTTTTAAGTTCATTTATCATAGATTTTTTTATTTTAAAACCTCCTGCCATCTTATGGCCACCTCCTGAAAGTAAAATATCTTTTTTAACTAAATCAATTATTAATTTTCCTATGTCATAACTTTTAACAGACCTACATGAGGCAATACAAACATCATTATTTTCAGAAATGACAATTGACGGGACATGAAATTTTTCAGTAATTCTTGCTGCCACAATCCCAATAACACCAGGATGCCAATTTTCATGATGAACGCAAATTATATCCTCGTTGAAATTTGTTATTTGTTTTAATGCTTCTCGCTCAACTTTTTTTTCAATAGATTTTCTAAGATTGTTTAAGTCATGGAGCTTACGAGAAAGTACTGAGGAGATTGATTTTTTTTTTGAAGTTAACAAATCTACACTTATTCTTGAATCTCCAACTCTTCCTCCAGCATTGATTTGAGGTCCCAAAATAAAACCTAGATGGTATTCATTAATTAATTGATTTATTGATGAATTTTCAATTAAACAATTGATACCTATGTTACTTGATTTATTTATAACTTTTATACCTTGTTTTACAAAAGCCCTATTTAAATCATCTAGCTTAACTAAGTCGCATACAGTAGCCAATGCTACAAGGTCTAAATATTTTAGAAGATTGGGTGAGTTTCCTTTAAAGTATTCTATCCTTTTTAATTCTCTATTAATTGCAATTATTAGAAAGAAAACGACACCAGTTGCGCATAGGTTATTCAAACTTGATGAATCTAATTGTTTTTTAGGATTCACAATGGCGTATGCATTTGGAAGAGATCCCGTTTCCATATGATGATCTAAAATTATAACATCAATTCCTTGATTACTAATTTGATTAATCGATAATTCTGCAGTGGTTCCACAATCTAGAGTTAATATAACTTCACAACCTTTTTTTCTTAAATCATTTAGAGCATTGATATTTGGTCCGTAGCCCTCAGTTAATCTATCAGGAATATAATATTCATAAGAAGCATTTACCTCGAAGAGATAATTACATAGAAGTGCTGTTGCACTTGATCCATCAACATCATAATCTCCAATAATACCAATCTTTTTCTTTTCTTTAACAAATTCAGTAATTTTTAAAGTTGCCTTTTTCATATCATGTAATACGAATGGATCTGGAATTAAATTTTTAATTTTTGGTTCAATAAAGTTATAAAAATTTGAAATTGTGATCCCCCTTGAAACAGCCATTTTGGCAATGCATAGATCTAAATTTAAATTTTCTTGTAATTTTGTTACGTTAGCAGTATCAGCTTGTTTTTCGTTCCAGTAAAAACCTTTAACAGAGCAATTATTTTTTTCATCATTGTTTTTATTTTTATCTTGAATTAGATTTAACTCAGTGTTCATATACAAAAATTTATCATAAAATAATGACTAATAGAAATAATATATTGATTGCCCAAGGAGGCGGACCGACAAATGTAATAAATCAATCTTTAGTAGGTATTCTTAAAAACGAAAAAAAAAAGAAATCAAATATAATTGGATCTATTAATGGTGTTAATGGGATCATAAATAATAAATTCAAATCTCTTAATAAAATATCTGAGAATGATATGAAAGTTTTAAGAAATACCCCTGGAGCAGCTCTTGGTTCAACTAGAGACAAACCAGATCAAAAATATCTTACGGAAATATATAAGATTCTTAAAAGAAAAAATATTAGCAAATTTTATTATATTGGGGGGAATGACTCATCAGATAGTCTAAAAATAATTTCAAATTTTGCAAAAGAGAAAAGTTATAAACTACAATGTATTCACGTACCAAAAACAATAGATAACGATTTGGTCTTAAATGATCATACTCCTGGCTTTGGTTCAGCTGCAAAATACGTAGCTCAATTATTTTCAGGAATTAATTATGATGTTAGGTCTCTTCCTGGTGTTTACATAGGTATTGTTATGGGAAGGCATGCTGGATTTCTGACAGCATCATCTTCCTTATTAAGAAATAATAGAGATGATGGACCTAATCTAATTTTTATTCCAGAAAATCCATTTAGCATGGAATCTTTTTTAATGAGTATAAAAAAAGAATTTTTAAAGTATGGAAGATGTGTCGTAGCAGTTTCAGAAGGCATTCAAAACACAAAAGGAGAATTATTTGCTGAAAAAATAAAAAAAAAAAATGAATTTGATGATCATGGCAATATTCAACTATCTGGATCTGGAATGCTTGGTGATTATTTAGCAAATGAAGTTAAAAAAAAACTTAAAATCTCTAGGGTCAGGGCCGACACACTAGGATATTCGCAAAGATGTTTTCTGGGGGCAGCGTCAGAGGTTGATCAGTTAGAAGCATACCAAATAGGATTAAGTGCTGTAAATTTTTCTATTAATTTTAAAAATTCGTTTTCCGTAGGAATTAAAGAAAGAAAAAATTTTAAAAAAAAATATGAAATAGAATACATTATAAATTCTTTACAAGGAATTGCAGGAAAAACAAAGGTTATGCCAAAAAAGTTTTTTGATAAAAAAAACTATGATGTTACCAAAGATTTTATAAATTACTGCAAACCACTGATTGGGGAAAAAATCATAAAAACAACATCAATTATTTAAAATCCTCAATCCTCAAGTAGACTGTTTTTTTTCTTATAAAACTAAGATTATTGATTCTTGAAAGCGCTTTCATCATATTTTTTTCCAAACAATCATGAGTTGTAATCACAATTGTAGCTTCACGAGTATTATTGGTGCTAGCATCTTTTTGTAACATCGACTTCATTGAAATATTATATTTTTTAAATTCATTTGCGATTCCTGAAATAACCCCAGATTTATCGTAGGTAGTAAATCTTAAATAATAACTTCCAACTCTCTCCTCTAAAGAAATAATTTTGTATTTATTTACACGAGAATTTCTTTTTAAGTTAAGTAAATTTCTTTTTGAAAAAGTTAAAATATCACTAAGAACTGAAGTTGCAGTAGGATATGCACCTGCCCCCTCACCTACAAAACAACTTTTTTTACAAAAATCTGATTCCACAACTATCCCATTATAAACACCTTCTATTTTTGCTACGAATGAATTCTTGGATAATAAACACGGATAAACAAAACACTTTAAATTATTCTTTTCAAGTTCTGTTAGTCCTAAAAGCTTTATTTTATAGCCAAGCGAATCAGCAATTATTAAATCTAATAAATTAATATCTTGAATACCTTCATTTTTAATTTTCGTGACATTACAATTAAAGGCTAATGATGAAAGAATCGAAAGTTTATGACTTGTATCTGTTCCATCAATATCAAAAGTTGGATCGGATTCGGCGTATCCCAATCTTTTTGCATCGTCTAATATTTTGTCAAACTCTTTATTTGATGAAAACATATTACTTAAAATATAATTGGATGTACCATTTAAAATACCGTAAATCTTTTTTATTTTATTAGTTAGTAAAAACTCGTCAATTACCTTAATTATAGGTATTCCACCTGCAACCGCAGCTTCAAACTTTATAGCACATTGACTAGAAATTAATGATTGGAACTCTGTCCAATATTTTGAAACAAGAGCTTTGTTTGCCGTCACAACGTTCTTTTTTTTTTTCAGTGCATCAAATACAATTTTTTTTGAGACACCTTCGTCACCCCCTATTAACTCAACTAAAACATCATAATCATCAAAAGTTAAAAGGTCTTTGGCGTCTTTAAAAAAAATTGTATTTTTTAGAAAACCTTTTTTTAATTTAAGATTTTTTCTTGAGGCGATTGCTGAAACAATGATGTTATGATCTTTGTATACGTTAAGTAAATCCAAAAGACCTTTACCTACAGTACCAACCCCTGCGATTACTATCTTTAATTTTTCTTTTGACACTAATCAATAAATTAAGAAGATTTCGGTACGCTGATTAGCCCTAGTTCCCGCTGGCATGTTTTCTTTAAATAATGGTTTGGTATCTGACACAGCTTCTGTAATTAGTGCATCACTTGGGAAACTATATTTCTTAATAAAAATATCGGCAACTGACTGTGCTCTTTTATCTGAAATCTTAAAGTTAACAATTTTATGCTTTGCTAGAGGCATATCCCTTGTTCTCTTGCTTGCATGACCGACTATTTTAATTCTGGCATTTCTTTCTTTTGCGATTTTGGCAATTTTTTTTATTTTTCTTAGCCCAGTAACGTCTACATTACTCGAACCAGAATAAAAGTTTATTGTTGCTACTCTATATTGAATTTTATCGTTGATGCTCAACTTTGAAATTGTACTTTGATAGTTTTCAAAAGCTTTATTTGGTTTTGTTTCTTCGTCGTTATTGAATATTGGATCCGGAACTAACGTCTCTTCTTTATTTTCTAAAACAGTGCTATCGTATTTTTCTGTTGGTGTGGGTTCTAGTTTTTCCTCGGATAGCTCAAGGGATGCCTCTGCTTGTGGTTCTTCAACTCCGCTAAACATTTCATCTTGTTCTTGTTGTATATCTGACAGAAGCTGGCCAACCTCATCGGTTACTTCAAAACTTTCATCTCCATCCCCATCCATTTCAGATATAGAAGCACAACCGCTTAGGAACAAGAAAAAAAATAATACTATCAAGTTTGTATATCGCACTTTAAAAATTCCTCAATTATGAAGTATAGTTTAAAAATTAAAATCTCAAACTATTTTTTTAAAAATTCTTGACTTAACTCGTAATAAACATTCGGAGTGTTAATTAATAATTTTTCTTCTGTTTCTGAAATTTTTCTAATAAATCTTCCTGGATTACCAGCCCATAATTCTCGGCTTTTTATTAACGTCCCTGGAGTAATTACTGCTCCAGCAGCAATGAATGAAAATTCCTCAATAACGGTCTGGTCAAGAATTATAGAACCCATACCGATTAATGAATTTAATCCGATTTCGCATGCATGGATTGTTGCATTATGACCAATTGTAACGTTATCATGAATAATTGTTGGGCTACCTTTCTTTCCTTTTGCTGAAAAACCATAAGACGAAACATGAATAACTGTTCCGTCTTGAATATTACATTTTTTTCCGATTTTTACAAAATTTACATCTGCACGAATAACTGAATTATACCAAATATTTGTAAAGTCACTTATTTCAACATCACCAATTATATGAACACCATCTGCAATGAAAACTGTTTCTTTAACATTAGGTAATTTATTTTTGTATTTAACGAGATTTTTCACTAAACCAGAGACTCCGACTCATTAAAATCATACATTAAATTCATATTTTGTATGGCTTGTCCTGAGGCACCCTTAATAAGATTATCTAAACAACTTATTATTACAATTTTATTTTTTGAGTGATCAGTAAAAATTTTTATCGCCACATTATTTGTATTTTTAACATCTTTGATAGAAGGTGTGGCGAGGTCGTCATAAATTTTTATAAACGGTTCATCCCTATAAAAATCTTGCAAAGTTCTTATATAATCATCTTCATTACATATCTTATCGATATAAATTGTGGACTGAATGCCCGAAATAATTGGCAAAACGTGAGGAATAAAAGTGAAAGAAATATTCTTATTAATTTTATTAATCTCTTGCTTCATTTCAGGATAGTGCTGGTGTTCAGTTAA
>MDSZ01267983.1_pt1 | contig 12225 bp, 11 predicted proteins | sample 811201 | NCBI WGS metagenome assembly MDSZ01 (sample SAMN05326647, study PRJNA326480) | marine metagenome | isolation source: seawater | place: Indian Ocean: North | collected 2010
CAGAATATATGGATTGTCTTAACTTGGCTTCAGTAGTCCCTGTAGATATTGTGACATTACCACCTGCTGTATTTTTAGCAGTAATGGTTTTTTCAAAGGTTGCCCCTTGATCTAATACAAAATTTACAGTTTGTTTATTTAAAGCCAGTGCCATCAAAAATTTCCCTGCAGTTAAACCTTTTCTTCTATTATTTAGTAAAGGAAGGGATTGTGAACGGCTATTGAAAACGTGGGCCTAAAATCCAAGTAACTAATGAATATCTAACTCCTTTAGTGACTGGAGCAACTTTATGCCACATTCTACTATCAAAAACTAAAATAGATCCTTGTTCTTTACACTCAGGCTCTATAGGATCTTTATGTCCATTATAAAACAAAAATTCTCCACCTTCATAATCTTTTGGATCTGAAAGTTGAACTGTCATACTCAATTTACGCGTTTCTTTTTCATATTCATTCATTGCATGACCAGAATCTTGATGAAAATCATAAAAATCTCCAACATCATATCTAGCAAATTGACATGGAGTTAGTTTATTGAGTTGATAATGATACATGATTCTATTAGCTTTTCTCAAATAGTTAGCTAATATTCCATTATATTTGTGTTCTACTGGAAACCAATTTAATTTGGTCTTTCGTATTTCGTTGTCAGGAACACCCATACCTTTAGGTGTATCATTTTCATAATCCCACTCTCCCTGCTTTTTCATGGCAGCTATTTCTTCTGGATATAGACTCTTTTTACCATGATAAAAACCAGTTGTGGCATCGCTAGCATTTGAGGTGTCAAATTCAGATATCAAAGATTCACATTCATCTTTAGACAATTCACCAGGCCAAAAATAATAAGACATAAAAACTCACTTTCTTTATAAAAAAAAATATTAAAAATTAACCACCTGACTGTGTACATTGTGATGCAGAATCAGCTGCTAATTCAGCGTAATCGAGGGAATTGCCTGGAAATCCTATTCGGAAAAACCCTACTGTTTCAGTTCCACCATTTCCACCACAATGAAGTGCCAAACTACCATCAGACAATACACCAGAACTAGCTCGAGTTGCAAACATCTCTCCAAAATCCATGGCAGTACCCCTATGATTACTTATATTATAATATTGTATCGTATCAAACTTAGTAGCTCCTCCAGCATAACCAGAGCATTGTACTAATCTACTACCATCTGTCGCTGCTTCTGAACCATAAAAAATATTTCCTTGAGCCAATTCACCAAAATCTTCAGCATCACCAGGCACTCCAATATTAAAAACATTTATTGTCGTTTGAGGTGGATTTCCACCTCCTGCACTGCCTCTATATCCGTCACTACCTCCTGCTTTACCATCCCATTCTGCATTAGGGCCCTGGTTCAGTAATCCAAAATTTACTGCACCACCGCCTATAGTATTCATGTTAAAATAATCTATAGTTTGTATATTAGCAGTTGGTCCTCCTCCGCCTGCCATAGCACATCTAACTCCATCTGGAGCTGTTGCATATCGTCCACTTACCGATTGTCCGCCCCTAGACCCTAACTCTCCAAAATCTACTCCGTCGCCTGGAGTTACAACATTAATATAATCTATTCTATCAGCATCTGGAGGCGACGAGCCTACACCTGGCATAAGCACTCTTGTTCCAGTTGAGCCACCCTCACCATATCTAGCAATTGTCAACTCTCCAAAATCAACTGCATCAGCTGCAAATACACTCATTTGTATAGATTGTATCGTGTCTAAATAGCCTGGACCCTGTGGGCCACTCCCTGCAATAATTCCTCTACTTCCCAAGAAAGTGCGATAATTTGGTGTGCCAAATACTGACATTTTATTCCTTATCCTCCTGAAGTTGCTATTACAGCAGATTGATCTTTTAACTCACCAAAGTCTGTTGCATCTCCAATAGTTGACATATTTACATATTCTATCGTTTCTTTATTAGCGCCAGGCCCATCAATACCACCCAACTGAATAGCTCTAATTCCATTTGATGTTCCATGTGTATTATAATGATTAGCATGAGTTAAATCACCAAAATCTGCTGCATCGACAACTGTTCTCAGAGTAAGATAATCTATAGTTGCAACGTTTGCACCAGGCGATGGTTGATAACCGCTAAACATTAGTTGTCTATTACCACTACTTGCACCACCTGATCCATATCTTCCTGCAGTGATTTCTGCACCGAAATCATCTGAATTAGATCTACTTGTCATATTAAAAATTGTAATATGATGAATTCCCGCCTCAGGGGCAGTAATTCCACCAAGAGTACATCCATAAACACCATCTTCAACGCATGTATTATAACGACTGCCAAGATTTGACTCAGCATAATCAGTTGCATCACCTAAAGTGCCTATAGTAATACATTCTATTGTGTCTACGATGCCTGGGTTGTCATTGTCTGTTGACCCACCATCCGTGAACCCTCTATTGCCATCTCCATATCCGTTATCACTATAAAATGATCTACCTTGAGCTAACTCTCCAAAGTCTACTGCATCTGATGCAGTCGTAATACTGAACACATCAATTCCATCTCCTGCTGGTGGAAAGTCTCCCATGAATACACCCCTAACACCATCAGAAGCTGTAGAACCTTGATGATGCTCTGCAGAGGAATTTCCCCACTCAACGTAAGCTTGTCCTTGAGAAGTTATATTATATGCTTGTTTATCAGTTTCTTGTCCATTAGTATGTGCTGCAATAGCTCTATTTCCCCAAGGTGTTCTACCCACAAGACAAGTATATCCCTCAACATGATTGGTCATGTACCAAGGTTCTTTAAGATTACTTACTATTCTCAGTGTGCTACCATAACATTTGATATTGAGTTCTGCAGTATCCATATTGGTCATGAATATACTAGATACTGCACCTGCAAAAATCTCTATCTCTGCAGTTCTATTGTATGGAACTGAATTATTACCCTCTGTACTTCCTGCAATTCCACAAGGTCCAGATAATCTAAATTTTGCATAATAAAAATAATTACCACCAGTTGTAATGTTGTAAGTATAAGCACTGCCAGGAAGAAGACCTACAGTTGCATAATGATTATCTACAAAACTAAATGCTTTTGAAAATATACCTTTATTTTGAATAGAATCTCCACCACCAGTTATGCGAGATTCATTTTCAAAACTCTCACTACTTACCAACCCTTTAATTTCTACCATTCCCATATTAACCTCCTGACAATCCCGATCCGAGTCTTCCTTCACCTGTAGAAGCACATTCTCCGAAATCAGCGGCATTGCCTAAAGTATTGATAGTTATGTAGTGAATTGTTCCAGCATCTGAATTTGCTCTTTGTATTACCATACGATTATAGTCTCCCATTGAAGCACTTTGACTTGTAGCAGATCCATGATCACCAAATTCTGAAGCACTACCTATAGTGTTCATGTTTATGTATGAAATACTTGTTGTTTCTGTTCCAGTTGGGCCAGAGCCTCCTGCTCTAACTGCTCTAGTTGCTCCATCAGATTCATTAGAATAATATCTTAATGTAGCAGTATCTTCTCCAAAGTCAACAGAATTACCCCCATTTCTAAAATCAATCATATCAATAGTGTCTGTTGCTACATTTCCTCCAAATGTAAATGCCTTTATTCCATTACTACAAGATCTCACACTATGTCTAGGTTCTAATAAGTCAGAAAATGCTGTGGAATTTGCTAAACTGACAAAAGAATAACTTTCTACATCGATTGACACTGAAGTTGGATCTCCTCCTATTATTAACCCCAAGTGTCCATCAGATGCACCAGCACAAGTAAATCTAGCCGCAAAGCATTCACCAAAATCTAATGCATCACCAGTTGACATTATGGTGACATATTCCATTGTATCTATAACACCAGACGTAGGATCATGATAACCAGCTGCAAAAACTCCCCTATTACCATCTGATGCTGTTGATAAACCAGCATTTCTAGCTTGTGTCATTTCACCGAAAGCGACAGAATCAGAACCTATAACTGACAAATTTAAATAATCAATAAACTTACCAGTATTGGGTGAAGAGGGAGCAATAAAACCTCCCATTACTCCTCTTGATCCATAATATCTAGTTACATACGATGTGGAGAATCCGTGACCTTGATTAGAGGCTAATCCTGATGCACCACCTGCACCACCAGCTGCACCTCCACCGCCAGCTCCGCCGGAACCACCTCCGCCACCACCGCCGTATGCCATCTTTACCTTCCTTTAAACTGTAGTTTCTGCATACGCAGTAAACTTTAAAGTTCCCTGTGTATGATTGTGTGCTATAACTTTTTGTGAACCACCAGTGCTATATGCAACTGCCTGTAATTCATCATACTCTATACCATTATAATCTTGTGCAACAACATATCCATTCGTGGCAACAATTTTAGCAGAAAAGAAAGTTCCTAAATCACTGCGATGTCCCACTAAATGTAACTTTGATGATTTTCCTTTTGTCTGGTTCACAAACTTCCAAGCTGGACCAGGCCGATCTGAACCCCAATTACCCCACTTAAAATTTCCTTGGCCTCCTGTTACTGGTTGTAATTGACCCTCATAATTACAAGTTAAGTAAAATTTCAGTGTGTGAGTTGAACTACCTATAAAAGTCGTGCCAGACCTTAAATCTCCATGTGCCCCAAGAGAATGTATTTCAGCTGCCTGAGCATCTGTTATAGTGTTATTGAGGACAGCAAATTGATACATATAACCACCATCTAGAAAATTTGCTGTCCCACCATCCATAGCAGGTCTACCAATACTAATAAAATCTGCACAATCTGCTAAATCATAATCTTGTTGTGTACCTGACTCATAGTTTACACCATTTATGTAAAAATCCGCAGGTGAGTTAGTATAGTCCCAACTTAGTATTAAACTATTTTTTTCAAGTGCATGAGCATGAGCAGCAGTTTGTCCTGTTGCTGGAATTGCTTCATCGTTTTGGTGGGTATATAGATAAAAAGTACCATTTGCATATTGTGCCACATCAAAACGACCACTGCCTCCATTTATTCCATTATAAATTAACCTGCTAGTAGTAGGTGGTGGAACATTATACCACATTATTATAGTTGCTACACCATTTGTACCAATACATTGATCCCATCTCGTAGAAAAAGTAATTGAACAGTTTGCACCAGACTCTGAATACAAAGGCATTGTTCCTGGGCGATTATCTACAGTCGTTTCGTATGTAAAAGCTCTACCCTGTCCTAAACCTGTGGTGTTAAAATCAAAAGTTTGTTTTTCAGTGCCAGACTTTTTATAAATTGTTTCTCGCGTATGTGTCAGAGTATTATCTGCATAATCAACTTCTTCATATTGATTAGGCTCTAATATTACTGAAGTATCTAATCCTCTAGCTTTTATTTCTTCTGTGCTTAATACTCCCATTTAGCCTCCTGAACATCCACCACCATCAGTCATACCAACATCTATTTCTCCGAAATCTACTGACACACCTTGACCTAAACCAACTCCAATATTTATAGCCATTAAATTAAAACCATAAGTGTTTGGTGCAACAAATCCTCCAGCAAGTAACCCTCTAGATCCGTCACTACCACCATTCCAATTACCAACAGTAATTGCCTCTCCATGATCTACTGCCGTTTGACCAGAGATAGCAAAATTAAAAACATCTTGTACATCATATTGGGTCCAAGTGCTATTATAAGATTGTCCTCCTATAACGATAGATCTGTTTTTATTACTAATATGATCTGATGGGTATGTTCTTTTTTGTGAAAGCACACTAAAATCAGATGTTCCACCGCTTCCGTAAAAAGATCCCACCTCTATTTGAGTAGTATCAGAATTATTGGCATCTTGTTTACCTCCATAGTAATAATAATGAGAACCATTAGTTGTCATTCCAGAATTTCTACAATTCGTTCCAAGTTCACCAAAATCTACTGATGTTACACCAACTTGACTAAGATTAACATATTCTGTAGTATCAAGATTAGGATCACCACCTGCTATAATTCCTCGATGACCATTACTAATATTTCCTGAAGCTGCTCTTGCTTGATTAAGATCTGCAAAAAGGTTTGAATCGCCAGAGTGAATAAAACTTCTTACTTCCAGTCTTCCATGTATAGGCGAGGACGAATTACTTCCACCAAATACAGCTGTAGTACCGCAAGACATGCCACCCGATACATAATAAGTATTGGAATATCTATTTCCAAAGCCTCCTGCAAACGTGCCAGGAGTAGAAATTTTAGCCATTCTGACAGTATCACCACCCCACTGTCCTGCTAGAAACAAACAAATTGGACCTTGAAATTTTTCTGATGACGCATAATCAACTGCACCATGAGCTTCTTTTACATTTGAACCTACACCAACAGTGCCTGCTGCTGGATATTGATCAGAAGCCATACCACCATCTCCTTGATGATTATCAAAGAAAATGTGTCTTTTTATTATGGATTTACCTAGATTTAAAGAAGAAAAATTTATTCTTGCAAAGGATGAAGTTGAACTACCACCAGACGTAGATGCACCACCGGCACCACCGCCGCCGCCTCCACCAGATCCACCAGATCCACCACCGCCATATGCCATAAGTTTTTATTTCCTGTTTAGGTTTAAATTTATTTTATCCAGAAGGAGCATCATGACCTCTATGACCCTGTTGACACCAACCAAAATCTACAGCATCTGCAAGCACATTCATATTGAAAAATTTCATTGTACTATAAATGCCTGGGCCAGGATCAACTGTAGATGCGTTACCTTGCCATAACACAGCTCTGCTCCCATCATTTCCGAAACCAACACCGATACAATTTCTTCCAAGTTCACCAAAATCAGTTCCCCCACCCGAAGCAGATTGAATGTTATAAACATTGATAGTATCTTGTCCTCCAGGCCAACCACCACCAAAATGAAAACCCCTTCCTCCAAAATGAGTATCAGCCCCACCACCAACATAACTACTGTAAGTTAATTCTCCAAAATCTGATGAAGAAGCCATTGTTTGCATGTTGGTTTTAGACATATTAGTTGTAGTACCACCAGAATAACCGCCAGTGGCAACACTATGAGCACCGTCATTTCCAGACTTAAGCCCATAACGATTGTGTGAATCTTCATTAAAATCTATAGCATTACCTGTGTGTGTCAAAGAAAAAAAATCACGATCTGTTATGCCTGGATTTGGTTCTCCATTAGTGTATAAACCCCTTTGTCCATCCGTCATACCAGTTCCAGAAGATCTCGCTTGTTGTAAATTACCAAAATCCAATGAAAAACCTTCAGGATAAGCATACTGTTTATATCTAAAATTAATAGAAGGATCACCAGGCGGATTCCCCCAGCACTGACTTATGGCCCTATTACCACTTGACAAACTGGCATCGCTCCCAGTAGCAATATCCGCCCAACCAAGGAATCTACCACCAGTGCTAATATTCAAAGCAAAAAAGTTAGCTCCACCAGGGCCTGTAAAATTGGTAGTGCCTTGATTTCCTTCAACACCTATCAATCTAGGCCCCCTAAATCTAGTACCCCCAACAGATGCATGATGAAAGGGATCTGCACCACTCTTAAACATACCTTTAGAATAAGATATTTGTAGATTATTTACTTTCATCTATCCTTCTTAAATGATCAATCAACAGATTGTGTTTCTAACATTTTAGTTGATGCCCCACCCCCAAAAGAATTATCTAAATATAGATTATCCTCTGGATGATCATGAGTCAACATAGTTGCTTCTGAACGTAGAATTTGTTTGATACCAATTCTTTTCATCATATCCCTATGACTATCTTTAAATGTCTCAACCATTTTGTCAAGAAATGTATGCATGTGATTGATATCTGGTGCTTTCCCTTGAGAAAGAATCTTCTCAACATCCTCTAAGTAGCCACGAGTCAATTTATCAGCAGCCATTGGATGAATACCCCATTGTTCAAGATACTCTGTAGTACCTCTGTCAATTCTACCTGTTTCCATCAATCTTTGAATACAGTAACGAAAAGCCATACGAATATGATTCTCTGCTTCTGACTCCTCAAAATCTGCTTCATCCCAATCTTCAGGAATGTCATATTGTTCACGAATATCTTCATAAGCAGTTTGAAACATATTAATTTCACGCATAGCATGCTCAATACTGTCTTGTGAGGATGCCATTCCAACTCGACCTTCCTCTGCTTTTATTAAAGAAAATTCATCTCCTGCTTCTTCCCACATTCTAACTTTATAAGCTTTCTTTTTCATATCAAAATAAGCTTCTCTTAGTGCACCAGTCTTTCTCTCAATTTGAGCAAGACATTGTTTCATTCTCCTAAAAGGAGAATCACATAACATAGTAAGAGACATGAGTTGTGAAGTATGTTGAGAATTTTGCCTCCCAAACATTCTTTTTCCATGTCTCAACTGTGGTACATTTTTTTCTACTTCTAGAACTTTAGATTCTAGTTGTTGAACATCTAAAGGTTTGTAGATGCCTTTAAATACTCTTTTTTCAACCAAAGCATTTTCATCTGCCATGTCACACCTTTCTCTAATTTTTGGTTTTATTAATCAATGATGATTGTTGTAAAAATTTAGCTTCCTCTTGAATTATTTCCCAAATATTTCCTTGAGAATCATCTAACTCTCTAATTCTCTCTTGAATATCTTCTGGGGCATTTGCCAATTCAATAATTGTATTTGGATGCATGGATTTTTCAATTTCTTGTAAAATTCTCCCCTCTCTTTCAAATGGGGGAAAAAATTCTAATTTCTCTTCTAGTTCATCCATGATAAATTTTGCGTTCAACATACTTCCTTTCATGATATATTTAGTTAAATAAGTCTATGCAGAAATATTAGAATATGCACGAGCTCTAGCTTCTGTCAGTTCCCCAAAATCATTACATGTGCCTCTACTCTGTATACTAATGTATTGGACAGTATCTATTATATTTGTGGATGGAAGGCCTGGATTGACTTCATTAAAATTTGCCCTATGTCCACCATAAATTACTATCCTACTCCCATCACTAGTCATTGCATGCCCATAAAGTTTATTATTTTCTACACCATGACTACCAGAAGACATTTCGTATGCATTTGATTGAAAATCGATGTTTACATACTCTGTTGCAGATAGTTCAGCAGTCGATCCTGTACCTGTTCCTCCAAAACAAATTCCTCTAGAGCCATCTCCACTCCAACAACCACCAATACGAGCATTTGCTAAATTTCCAAAATCTGTTCCACTTGAATTAGTTTGCATAGCAACTGATCCTATAGCATCCTCAGCAGTGGTCGTTGCGCCTCTAACAGCAGTGCCTCCAAATACTGCACGAACACCACTAGAACAAGCCCCTGTGCTTTGACTAATAAATTGATGAGTGCTCTCGCCCCAATCAGTTGCAGCAGTGCCTATAGAATAAAAGGGTACATAAGTTACATAACCAGCATCAGGAGCATGAGTTGGAGCCGATCCACAAAAACTCCAACAACGATAACCATCTGATGCACCAAACGAACCATCTTGTTCAATAACATCATTAGCACCCCAATCAACAGCATTTGCAGAACTATAAACATCCCAATAATGTATATCCATATCTGCAGGGCCACCATTCATAGTGATGGCTCTAGCTCCAGAAGATCCCCCTGCTCCTCCGTTAAAATTAGAGGATTCTGAAATTTCTCCAAATTCAGTCACATTACCTGTGGTTGTAATATTAATATAATCTTTTCCTTCATCACCAGCATAAGGATAAGAATGACCAGCAGTTAAATTTGCTCTGGTTCCTTGAAACTGTTGAGCTCCAGTTTTTGATATGTGATTTCTTTTCTCATGTGATGGTCTAAAACTATTAAATGTAATAGCATCTCCAACATATAATGTGCTTTTAGCCATTTTTTGTTTCCCTTTTTAGTTTAATCACCAGACTCACCACCCATTCCATAATAATCTCCAACTGACTCACCATACTCTGAAGCATTTCCAATGGTGCCAATAGTTATATAATCACATTGAGAATACTCTGGCACCCCGCTTGGGGGAATACCTCCACAATGTAAGCCTCTAGATCCATCTGATAACCCTTTAGCCCAGCCCCTTGAATAATTTAAATTTCCAAAATCTAAACCAGCCCCTTGTGTTCTGAGATTGAAAAATTCCATTACATTTAATCCATTTCCACCAGACACAACTCCTCTAGATCCATCTCCAAGACCCCAACAATATCTGGTTGTTGGTAATGAATGGGTGATCATTGAATTACCTAATGACGTGCAACTAACATAATCACCAGTACCGACAACGCCTGTAGTATAACCTCCCCAAAAGAAAGACATAGCTCCATCATTTAAAGCTCCAGATGGTCTATGTCTCGCTCCACCTGACAATTCACCAAAATCTAAACAACCACCATTTGGAATTCCTATTCTATAATAATCCATAGTATCTTCATTTGGTTGTCCAGGCCCAGGCGTGCCTGCCACCATTACTGCTCTATGTCCATCATAGCCTGATGCCATTGCATACCTACCTTCAGTCGTATCTCCAAAATCTTTAGCTTCTGCACTCGTTCTAATTGAGGTATAATTTAATAAAGTCGTAGCAGCAACGGTGGCTGAAACAGCACCACTTGCTGGTATAACAACCCTAGTGCCATTTGACGAGCTCCCCTGAACTTCATAACTTGCAGCTGTCATCTCGTTAAAATCAACAGCATCAGAAGTAAGACCTATGGTAAAATATTGCATGGTATCATGTGCTGTGGTAGAATAACCACCACCTAATACTCCTCTTCCACCCATTATATTTCTAACGCTCGAAAGGACTGCATGATCTGGACAATTTACAGGTTCATGGCCTTTTCCTTTAAATTTTTGTAATGGTCCATTAGAGGTGTGTATTTCTATGTATGCTGTGAAATACAGAGCGTCTGAATCAAAGTGAGCTGCTTGACCAGCAACAGTATTTTGTTGTCCTGCATATTTTATTGCGTTTGCATTTGAATTAGATGCACCATAAAGAGAATCGTCATCGATACTTTTTGTTCTGTTTGTTATGTACAATTTTATATGTGTTTGACTAGTATCTTGGACAGCCCCCACCTCAGTATGATTGTCTGATCTAGACATATAAACAGAAGGAAAAATATCCCCATACGAAACATCTCCATGAAACTCTTGTGTTATGATACCATCCATACCATTCATAGTTACGATGTTACCATCTCCTGGCACAGTGCTCGATAGGTCTGGAAATAATCCCATATTTTGAGGTAAAGCTTCAACGACATACATGAAGGGTCTATTATGCATAGCTGAAGGAGTGCTACCATGATGCCCTATCATCAATACTCTTATATGAGCAGACTGCGTACCCTGAAGAGTCATATCTAATTCATAAGACCCACCTCTTCTTATGCCTAATTCTGCATAAGAATCATCTGCATAATCATAAAAAACTCCAGATTTAACGGCAGTATCTTGTTCACTTTTTGAACCAGAAATTACTTTATTTACTTCTAAAACTGACATTTATTTTTCCTTTTAATCCCCAGAAGTTCCAGTTGATGTCTGTACTGATGCATTCAAATCACCAAAATCTGCTGCATCTGTTCCTGGCACACCCACTGGAAAATAGTCTATGATATTAACAATAGGTGGTTCTGTTCCTCCTGCTCTTATACCTCTAGATCCGTCACAACAAGAAGCGGCACCCTGAACTCCCGCTTCAGTCAATTCTCCAAGAAAATCTATAGAATTTCCCAATACTCCAATACTAAAATAATGTATATGATCTTGTCTACTCACTCCATACACACCTCCTATACTAACTCCTCTAGATCCATCACTCGTTCCTGCATTTGCATGCATAATAGTAAAATGATCACCAAAATCTGCAGCATCTGCTAAAGTACCTATTGTGAAGTAATCTATAATATTATATTGTGTTGGAGTTGGATCTTCACCTGCAACAAATACCGCTCTACTTCCATTACTCATTCCATCATTTGAATTTGATCTTGTTTGAGTTGTTTCTCCTGCAGTTACAGCATTTCCAGTTGTACCTATTGTTATAAACTGAGCAGAACCTACTTCATCAACACCTTCTCCTATTAGCATTCTGTTTCCATCAGAACCAGAACCTTGAGAATTAGCTGCCTGTGACAAATCTCCAAAATCTGTTGCATCACTAGTAGTGGCAAATGTAAAAAATTCAATTGCTGCACCCTGACCTCCTGCAAATAC
>MDSZ01002630.1_pt1 | contig 12224 bp, 14 predicted proteins | sample 811201 | NCBI WGS metagenome assembly MDSZ01 (sample SAMN05326647, study PRJNA326480) | marine metagenome | isolation source: seawater | place: Indian Ocean: North | collected 2010
ATTAAATTTTTAATCATATTCTTAGCTTTAGCTGCATTTCCTAACAAAACTTTTATTACTTGTTGCACATCAACATTCTCATGATCTGGATGCCAGCAATCATAATCAGTTACCATTGAGACTGATGCATATCTAATTTCAGCTTCTCTTGCTAGTTTAGCTTCAGGCATATTAGTCATTCCAATTACATCTGCATTCCAAGATCTATAAAGATTAGATTCAGCTAATGTTGAAAATTGTGGACCTTCCATTACAACATAAATCCCACCTCTTTGATATTCTATTTTTTCTTTTTTAATTGCATATTCGCATGCATTCATTAAACCTTCAGATGTTGGATGTGCCATAGAGACATGTGCAACTATTTCATCACTAAAGAAAGTTTTATTTCTTGCAAATGTACGATCAATAAATTGATCAATTATTACAAACTTACCAGGAGGAAGATCTTCTTTTAATGATCCAACTGCAGAAACAGAAACTATATCGCTTACTCCTAGTTGTTTAAGAGCATCAATATTAGCTCTGAAATTAATCTTAGAGGGTGAAATAAAATGTCCTCTGCCATGACGAGGTAAAAAATAAACCTCTTTATTTTTATAATTTGTTTTCAAAATTTGATCAGATGGTTTACCCCAGGGAGTATTTAAATCTAATAATTCTCTATTTTTGAAATCTTCCACATCATAAAGGCCACTACCACCTATAATTGCTAATTTATTTATTGTCATGTTAAGAAATTAATTTATTTATTGTTTTATAAATAACAATTATGAATTTAAAAGATTTTATTAGGTCAATCCCAGATTACCCAAAAAAAGGTATATTATTTAGAGATATCACTACACTAATTAAAAATGAAGTAGCCTTTTCAGAAACTATAGACCAAATTATTCAAAAATCAAAAAAGTATAATTTTAATAAGATAGCTGCAATAGAATCAAGAGGCTTTGTATTCGCTTCTGCTGTTTCTTATATATTAAAAAAACCATTTATAATGTTAAGAAAAAAAAATAAACTTCCTGCAGAAGTTCACTCTGTTGATTTCGAATTAGAATATGGAAAAGCAACCATAGAGGTTCACAAAGATTCTATAACTAAGAATGATGAGGTACTTATTATTGATGACTTAATAGCAACAGGAGGTACTGCTGAGGCTTCTGCTAAATTAGTTGAAGTATCAAACGGAAAAGTTTCAGCATTTATGTTTGTTATAAATTTATTTGATCTTGGTGGATTAAATAATCTTAAATCAAAAGGTTATAAAGCTGAAAGTCTAATTAATTTTCCGGGGCATTAATTATTTATATTTTTGGTCTGTAAAATGATTTCTTACCAAGTATTGAATTAAAAATACCAGATATTCTCATAAAATAAATTTTTTTTTTATAATCATCAAAAATTATAGAGTAAAAAATAAGTTTTAAAATAGCAGAAGTCAAATTTCCAAATACTGACCATAACGCTGAAAAAAAACCATAGTGCTTTTTATTAAAATAAAATTTTGACCACATCCAGTGCCAATTTCTACAAAGCTCAATTTCATTTTTAAATTTAGGATCAACTGCCTCTCCACCTAAATGATTGATTTTTGCTTTTGGAACTACATAAATATTTTCATTTCTTTTCTTTAATCTTAGACATAAATCGTCATTTTCAAGATATAAAAAAATATTTTCATCAAATAAATTAAAGTCATTAAATTTTTTTATTCTTTTTAAGTTTAAGAGCATGGCGTATCCATCAATACTATTTACTTTAAATGGATTGATTGGGTCATAAGTATTTTTTTCATTAATATCTAATTTGTAATTTGGAAACTGAGACTTTTTGGAAATTGGCGCGAGAATACAAAAAGACTCCATTTTTTTTGATGCCTCGCAAATTTCATCTATAGCGTTATTTTCTAAAATAACATCTGGGTTTAATATGAATGCAAAATCTGTAGTTATATAATTTATGCCTAAATTATTTCCAGTACCCATTCCATTATTTTCTTTTGATAAAATACATTTTAAATTTTTATATTTTTTTTCTAACTCATTTTTGAGTTTAGAATCATTTGAATTTTCTATGACAATTATTTTAATATCTTTATCAATAGACTCAATACAACGATGAATAACATGATTGCTCTTAAAACTAACAATAATTACAGAAAGATTTTGTTTTTTTATTATCATGAATTATTTAAATTCGACTATACTAATACTTCTTAGTAATGTAAAAAATAATCCATGAAAAAAATCATTGTAACTGGAGGTTTAGGATTTATTGGAAGTAATCTAATTGAAGTATTGTTAAAAAAGAATTTTTTTGTAATAAATATAGATAAAGTAACCTACTCTTCAAATTTTTATAATACAAAAAACTACAATAAATCTAAAAAATATAAATTTATAAAATTGGATATAAAAAATAATAAACTAAAAAAAATTTTTTTTAAATATAAGCCCTCATGTATATTTAATTTGGCTGCCGAAACGCATGTTGATAGATCAATTGATAAACCCGATAGTTTTATCCAAAGCAATATTGTTGGGGTATTTAATTTACTTGAATGTTTTAAAAATTATTCCAGAAAAAACAAATCAAAACTTATTCATATTTCTACTGATGAAGTTTATGGAGATGTTTTGTCGGGAAGATCCCGTGAAGATTACCCCTATCAACCTAGTTCTCCATATGCTGCAAGTAAAGCAGCTTCTGATCATCTAGTTAGTTCATATATTCGAACTTATAATTTACCTGCTATTGTTACTAATTGTTCAAATAATTATGGACCAAAACAACATCCTGAAAAACTAATTCCAAAGCTAATCTATAATATTATGAATAATATTCCTCTACCTATTTACGGAAAAGGATTAAATTCAAGAGAATGGATATATGTAAAAGATCATTGTGAAGCATTAATAAAAATTTACATGAAAGGAAAAATTGGAGAATTTTATAATATAGGATCCAATAAGAATATGACTAACTTACAAGTCGTAAGGGAAATTTTAGATAAATCAAAAAAAATTTTTACAGTAGGAAAAGAAGTAAAAATTAAATTTGTTAAAGATCGACCAGGTCATGATATTAGATATGCATTAAATAGTAATAAAATTAAAAAAACCTTAAAATGGTATCCAAAAACAAAATTTTCAGATGGAATAAAAAAAACTATAGAATGGTATAATAAAAATAAATCTTATTATAAATCTCTTTCTAAAAAAGATATAATAAATAGATTAGGTAAATTATGATTAAAAAAGGAATAATACTTGCCGGAGGAATGGGTACAAGGATGAGTCCATTAACTAAAGCAGTAAATAAGCAATTACTTCCTATTTATGATAAGCCATTAATATTTTATCCATTATCTATTTTAATGTTAGCTGGAATAAAAGATATATTAATTATAGTTAATACAGGACAATTAGAACAATATAAAAAAATTATTCCTAATGGTCAAAACTTAGGTATTAAAATCTCTTACTTAGAACAAGATAAACCAAGAGGATTACCTGATGCTTTTATAATAGGTGAAAAATTTATTGCCAAGGAAAATGTCGCTATGATATTAGGAGACAATTTTTTTTATGGTCAAAGTTTATCAAAATTACTTTTATCAAATGTAAAATTAATTAATGGAGCTAAAATTATATTACATAAAGTTTTAAAACCAGAATTATATGGAGTTGCAAAAATTGATAAAAAAAATAAAATTATTAATATTAAAGAAAAACCAAAAAAATTTTTTTCAGATCTTGCAATTACTGGTCTATATTTTTTTGATAATAAAGTTATAAAATATGCCAAAAAATTAAAGCCGTCAAAACGAGGTGAATTAGAAATAATTGATTTACTTAAATTTTATAAATCAAAAAAACAATTATCTGCAGATTTAATTGGTAGAGGTGGAGCATGGTTAGACACTGGATCTATGGACGATTTTTATAAAACAAGTAATTTTGTTTCCGCTGTTGAAAATAGACAAGGACTAAAAATAGCATGTTTAGAAGAAATATCATTTAATAATAAATGGATAAATAAGAAAGATTTGAAAAGATCAATTAAATTCTATGGTAATTGTGATTACTCAAAATACTTATCTAAGCTCTTATAAATGCGTATAACAAAAACAAAATTTAAAGGTTTACGAATTTTCAAATCAAAAACTTTTTATGATAAAAGAGGTTATTTTAGAGAAATATCCTTATTTAAAAATATTAAAGAAAAATTAATATTTACAGTTGTTTCAAAATCAAAAAAGAATGTTTTAAGAGGCTTACATTTTCAAAAAAGAAATGCACAAGGCAAGTATATATCGGTCTTGAAAGGAAAAATATTTGATGTTGCTGTAGATTGTAGAAAAAATTCAAAAACTTTTGGTAAACATTTTAAAATTGTGTTAAGCGCAAAAAATAGTAAATCAATATTTATACCACCTGGTTTTGCTCATGGTTTTGTTGGTCTCAACGATGAAAATGTTGTTTTGTATAGCTGCACAAATTATAGAGATAAACAAAGTGAGTCGGGTATTATGTGGAATGATCCTTACCTCAAAATTAAATGGCCAATAAATAAACCCATGCTATCAGCTAAAGATAAAAAAAATAAATTTTTCAAATTTTATTTTAGCTAAAATGAAAATGGCTCAAATTTTTTGTCTTTGCTTAGAGGATAATTATTTAAATAAAGTTAAAGATTTAGGATATATTCCAGTTGGTTTAGGTAAAAATAATTTTTCCTCGGGCTGGTTGAGAGATAATCAAGGAAAAAATATTACTGAAAAAAATCCTTATTATGGGGAGTATTCTTTTCATTATTGGCTTTGGAAAAATGAATTGAAAAAAATCCCAAACGATACTTGGATAGGGTTCTGCACATATAGAAGATTTTGGCAAAAAGATAATATTATCATAGAAAAAAATTATGATTTTAAAAGTTCTATAATAAATGAAATTCCAAAGGAGTGGTATAATTATGATGTAATTTTAGGAACTAAAATGAGTTTTGAATACATTAGATGGTTAAAGATTTTAAAGTATGGAAAAATGTCACTTATTAGAAATCCTAGTGCGTTGATAAAAAAAGGAAGAAATATAAGATTTCAATTTGATATGTTTCATGGAAATGGTTTGCTTGATCAAGCAATAAATCTTTTAGATGAAAATAATAAGAAAAATTTTAAAAAATTTGTCATCAAAGAGACTTCTTTTAATCCATTTAATATGTTTGTTTGTAGATCAAAAAGTATTTTACAAGAATATTATATAACTGTATTTGATTGGTTGAATAAATGCGAAAAAATCTTCGGATTTGATCTCAAAGGGTACGGTAAAATTAGACTTTATGCTTTTTTAGCTGAAAGATTTTTGCCTTATTGGTTTCATAAAAATACCAAAGTAAAAGAGTGGCCAATTCTATTTCATGATTTAAATGACTAATTAATAAATCAAATAATTATTATTGTTTAAATTATATGATTTCTAAAATGATGATCTTTTAAAATTTGATTATAAAAAACTGAATATTTTTTTTTATATATAGAATTTAATATTCTCATAAAATAATTTGCAAAACAATTATCCTTTTTTAGAACTATACGATATTTAGATTTTTTTTTGGTGACATCTAAATGTAAATCTAAATCATCTGGAGGAGAAAATACTCTATTCATTATGATTTTATAATTTTTTGAAAATAAAATTATTTGATTTTTATATTTACCACAAAATTGAAATTTGCCATTGTAATTTTTATTATGATAAAAAATTTTTAAATTCATTTCTAAAGGTAATTTTTTTTTATTTAAATTAATAGAAAATTTTTTATTAATAATCTTAAGATTAAAAAATATTCGATGTATTGAAGCAGCATAAGGGCCCATATCCATAATTACACCTCCATTTAATTTTTTTGATAGAAGTATTGAGCCTTTTGGTGGTTTTGGAATTGTAAAATTAGCATCTAACCTCAAAATATTTTTTTTTCCACCGAGTATTTTTAGAGATTCTTTAATTTGTCTATGATAATTATAGAATATTGCTTCACTAATTAATTTTTTTTTGTTTTTAGCTAAATTAATTAATTCTAAGGACTTTAAATAAGTATCACAAAGAGGCTTATCAACTATTACATGATATCCATAATTAAGTGCTTTTTTAGCCCAAAAATAATGAAGTGAGTTAGGCAATGAAATATATACAATTTTCGCATTAGATTTTTTTAATGCCATTTCATAATTTGCATATTGATGCAATACTCCATGAATTTTTTGTCTATGTGATTTTGAAGCAATTGAATATAAAAAATTTTTTTTTTTAAAATAATTTATATAGCGTTTTTTCGCGATATTAGAGTAGCCAATTATTAATATATGAATTTTATTTTTCACTAAAATTTAGTTATCTCTATTTAATTAAATCTATATTTCCACAAGCAAAGAGCAATCTTGATTCAATATCCAATCTTTTTTTTTTTATCAAATCTACAATTTGATTATGTGAAAGCCAAATTAAATTATTTGGTATTTTATTTAAAACATTTGATTCTATCTCAACAATCATATATCTAATTTGACACCTAAAAAATCTACCTCCCTCTTCAGATAAAATATTATCATAAATTATGTTGGTTTTATTATCTAAAAAATATCTCTTCATATAACTCTTCTGTAAATTAGATAGATTATTATTAGTTTTATAGTTTATTAAATCAGATGTATTGACTGTGCAGCTTACAACACTTTTCCTCAATCCTGGTTTTAAAATATATCTGCATAAATAATGATCTTGGTTATTGAATTTTTTTATAATGAAACCTGCAAAAGCAATTTTCTTTCCCTTAATAATAGGTTGAGACCATTTGTTATTCTCTCTTTTGGTTGTTTTAATATCAATACCAATTACAGAAAAATGTTTTTTATTTTTATGAAAAATACTTCCTTTTTTATAAAACCAGTCTTTAAGTAAATGTAAACTTACTTTTTTTACTTGTATAAAATATTTTTTATCATTTCTTTTAAACCAATTTGAAATTTGTTTTTTTGTATTAACAGAATACAATTCTGAACGCTTTCTATTAATAACTGTAGAAAAAATAGATAAAGTATCCATGTTTATAATATTTTTCATATTAATTAATTTTTTAATTTCATTTTTAGAAAACCAAAAAAAATTAGGTTTTTTTTTAATAATTCTATTAGTAATGAACAAAATATTTGAATTGAATTTATTTAGATATCTAAACCCTTGTTCAGATTGATGGTAAATTTTTTTATTTCTAAGTTTCAAAAAAAAATTTATGTAAGGAACTTTTTTACCACCATGAATACCTTTAAAATTACTCTCAGTAGCTTGAACAGATGGAGCCAATTGTAATTTATTTATATTTCCTGGCTCCACCTTAGCCTGAAGTAAATATTTTTGAGTTTTGTTATTTTTTATTATTCCTAAAATACCTATTTCATTTTGTATAATTATAGGTTGATCCCAATTTTTTTTGAAAAAATTTGACTTTACTTCTATCCCTACAATCTTAAAAAATTTTTTTGAATTATGATAGATTTTATCAATATTAATTTTCCATTTATCAATTTTTTTTAAATTAATTTGTTTAATCTTTAATTCATTTATTTTTTTTTGATAATCAAACCATCTAATAAATTTTTTATAATTCATTATTATTTACTAATTATTTTAGGCCATGGTACATGAGTAATAAATTTAGTTCCTTTTTTTATTAATTTTTTTTCTTTGTTGAAAATTTCTTTTTTAAAATTCCATGCACCAAGAAAAGCATAATCTACACTTTCATTCATTCCTTTATTAGGTGATATTATTGGTATGTGCATTCCCGGGGTATACTTTCCTTGTTTATTTAATGTAGTGTCAGTAACATAATGAAGTAGTTTTGTATTTACATTACAGTAATTAAATACAGTTGTAGACTTATAAGTTGCCCCATAACTTATTATCTTTTTTCCTTTTTTATTTAAGAATTTAAAAATTTTAATTAGATCTTTTTTTGACTTTTTTACTCTAATAGAAAATTTTTTATAAGTAGTAAATTTATGTAATTTTATTTTTTTTTCAGATTTAATTATTTTTATTAAATTTTTAGTTTTTTTGTAAAAAGAATTTTTTTTACAAATATAATATCTCATTGATCCTCCATGAGTTTCAATATTTTCGGCATGAAATAGTCTTAAATTAAAATCTTCTACTATTTTTGAAATAGCCAATGCTGAAAATAAATATACATGCTCATCATAAAATTGATCGTATGAATTATTTTTAATTACTGATGATAAAGATGGATCTTCTATTACTAATACTCCTCTATCGCTTAAACTTAAATTTATTGCTCTAAAGGTCTCTTTTAAATTAGGAATATGAGATATTGTATTAGCTGAAAAAATTAAATCGGCTTTTTTTGTTTCTTTAAAAATTTTTTTTGCAAGTTTTGTATCCCAAAAACTAGGATATGTTTGAAAACGATTTTTAGTTATATTTGCGAGGTTTTTACAAGGCTCAACAGCAATAACTTTTTTTTTATCAAAATTCTTAATAAATACACCGTCATTGCTTCCAATTTCTAAAACAATCCTAGGGTTAAATTGTTTTTTTAGTTTTCTAGCAATTTTTTTAAATGCTGTCCTCATAGTGAAAGACTCAGAGGCTCTATGAGCGTAATTACTGGTGTATTGAAGCTTAGGATTTACAGGATTGCTTACTGATACTAAATAATTTTTGTCATTAAAAGATACTTTTAGATTATAAAAAAATTCTTGATTAATTACTTTTTTTGATAGATTAGGTAAATAAGAGTTAGCAAGGGGCTGCCTACCTAAATTCAAAAAAATTTTTTTCATAAATAAACTTTATAGTATATATTATTGAATAATAATCATTAAATTTAATTAAAAAATTTTGAAAAAAAGAATTGTTATAACTGGTGGCGAAGGTAGATTTGCAAAAATTTTAAAAAGCACTATTAAGAATCAAAATTATCTATTTCCATCTAAAAAAGAGCTAAACATTTTAGACTTAACATCAATAAAAAAATATTTGTCAAAAAAAAAAGCTAAAATTTTAATTCACTGTGCAGCCTTATCAAGGCCAATGAAAATACATGAGGAGAAAATATCAAAAAGCATTGATATTAATATTATTGGAACAGCCAATGTGGTCAAAGCTTGTAATGATTTAAATATAAAATTAATCTATTTTTCCACAGGTTTTGTTTATCCTGGATTAAAAGGTAATTATAAAGAGAATGATGCTGTTTTGCCAATCAATAATTATGCTTGGTCTAAACTTGGTGGAGAATGTGCAGTGAAACTTTATAAAAAATCTTTGATTTTACGTATCACAATGTGTGAAAAACCATTTTTACATAGTAAAGCTTTTTCTGATATTGAAGCTAATTACATTTTTCATGAAGAGGTAGTTAAAATTATTCCGAAGATTTTAAATAAAAAGGGAATACTAAACATAGGTGGAAAAATACAATCAATTTACAATTTTGCAAAAAAAAGTAATAAAAATATAAAAAAAAGTTCTGGAAAAAAAGTTTTTCCACCAAAACCATCAATGAATGTGTCAAAAATTAATAAAATTATGAAATGGTAGCGGGAAGTGGGATCGAACCACTGACCTCGGGCTTATGAGTCCCGCGCTCTAACCAACTGAGCTACCCCGCCAATAAATACTTCTTGTTTTATACTACTTTTATATAATATCTATAGTTAAATATATGTAAAATGATTATTTTGATTAAAAAATTATTCTCAAAGATTAACTATTTTTTATTTAATAAGATTTCATCTAAAAATTTTAAAATTAATTTAGAAATTGATATCAATAAAATTCAATATTTTTTAAAACTTAAAAATACTCTTGATAAAAGTAATCTAATTTGGAATGGCGATTGGGATATTAAAAAATTACATATTTCTTTATATAGAAATTACAGCATCAACTACAATTCATTATTTCAAATATATGAGGAAAATAAAAATTATAAAGATTGTGATGAGTATAAATTTAAAGAAAATTTAATCAAAAATGGAAAAAAATCAGAAAGAGCCAAAACGATAGCTGAATTACAAAATTACTTTATATCTTTAGATAACCTTAAAGAATCATTAAATAAATTTGGCTACTTAAGCCAAAAAGAACTTAATAGCAGTAATCATTATGACGAAATTGGAGTAGTGATTGGTAGAAATGGTGAAATAATCAAATTAGAAGATAAATTTGGTGGAACTCATAGATTTGCGTTATGTAAAATTTTTAAATTAAAAAAAATCGTTGTAAATGTGAAAGCAATTCATAGCTCACTATTGACAAAAAATAATATATTGAAAATTCTCAATACTAATGACAAGTCTTATTTAACTGAAATCATAAAAAGTAAAATATAGTTTTATTTTTAAATTTTTTAGAAAACTAAAATACCAAATAATAATAATCCAATTGAAGCTGAAGCAGAGAATAAAATTTTTTTTCTTCTTTCATTTATTTTATCTCTTTTAACTCTGTTAAGTAAGATGTTTATGTTAGTGCTTTTATTTTTTTTGTCTTTATCTTCAACTAAATAACTCGAAATTATTTTGTTTTTTACTGATGTTATCGCGTTTTTCACTGGCATTATTAAACCACAATTTGTAAATTTTTCAAATACATTATTCTGATAGATATACTCCCAAACTTCCAATTACTAAAACCAAAGAAACGAGAATAATCAAATTTTTTTTTGTATTCTGTTTTTCTTTGACTCTTAGTTTTGCCATCAGAACATTTACATCAATCCTCTGATGGCTATTTATTGAAGCATTTTTATCTTCAATGGGGTCATCATTACTCATATCTTCAATTCAATCATGTTAAAAAATTAAATCAATTGTAGTCTAAGTTCAAAATGGGTCATTAATAAATTGACTTGTGTTCATTTTGGGTTTTTAATTGAATTTTTTAAATTTATGCAGTTACAACAAATTGACTTCTCTAAAACACTTTCAGACGAACAAGTCTTTGAAACAATAATGAATAATTATTCCTCTTTAAGCAAAGAGTGGATAACACATCAATGGAATTGGATAAACGGTGTATACTGGGCATTCAAAGATCATTATAAATATATGATCGTCATATCTTTAATAGAAAAAACTCTTCAATTCTATGATCAAATGAATATTGTATATACTTATGAAGAATATTATTCTAAATCATATCTTCAAATTGATAAATTTAGTATCACTGAGCTTTGTGAAAAATTAGATCTACCCAAGGAAACTGTTAGACGTAAAGTTTTAGATCTTGAAAATGAAGGCGTTATTATTCGTGGGAAAAAAAAATTTATTATTAATCGAAAAGCCTTTCCTTTTGTAAAACCTGAAAATCAAATTAAATTTGCCTCAAAATATATTTTTTTAGTATCAGAGTCTTTGAACAAAGAAAAAATATATTTAAAAAAACTTGATCAAAAAACTATTGAAAATCTAATTAGAAAAAAATTTTCTTTATGTTGGCGTTGGTTTTACAAAATGCAAATACCTCTTGTAATTGGTTACCATAAATTTATGAAAGATTTAGTGTCATTTCATATTTGGGGCACAGTTTGTATGAACCAGGTCTTAAATATTTCAAAAGAATTAGATAATGTGAATAAAAAAATGCCTTTAGATTATTTCGATACAAGTGAAAAGCTTATAGAAAATGTAGGTGAATTTTCAGGCATCAGTGCGATGTCAATCTCTGAAATGACAAAAATTCCACGGGCAACAGTTATTAGAAAAAGCAAAGAATTAATAAAAAAAGATTTAATAAAATTAAATGAAAAGAAACAATATGTTTTAACTTCATTAAATTTTAGAAAGATTTTACCTTACCAGACAGAAGCATTTAAATATAAAGCTAAGTTCATTCGTAAAATTTTAAATCTTCTTGTAATTTCTTAGATCTTAACTAAGTTACTATATAGATTTTTGCAGAGAGGAATCTATGGAAGTAGTAACAAAGATTGCACCAATAATATTAGCATTAATAATGTTAGGATTAGGTTTAGGTTTAAGGATTGAAAATTTTACAAGAGTACTAAAAACACCAAAAGATTTTTTTGTTGGTTTTTTTTCACAATTAATAATTCTTCCAATTGTTGCTTATCTATTAATAATAATTTTAAAAACACCTCCTGAAATAGCAATTGGAGTAATGATCATTGCTGCA
>MDSZ01185670.1_pt1 | contig 12224 bp, 11 predicted proteins | sample 811201 | NCBI WGS metagenome assembly MDSZ01 (sample SAMN05326647, study PRJNA326480) | marine metagenome | isolation source: seawater | place: Indian Ocean: North | collected 2010
AGTTTAAATGAATTTTTTTCTAGAGATAGTCTATCTGAAACTGAAAAATTTGTAGGAGCCACAGATATTATTTTTGGAGCAAATGTTGTCTGCCACATCCCAAACTTAATAGAATTTATTAAAACTGCAGATAAATTACTTAATGATAATGGAAAAATTATATTTGAAGAGCCCTATTTAGGATCAATGTATGAAAAAACTTCATATGATCAAATTTATGATGAACATATATTCATTTTTTCAGTAACAGCTATAAGTAAAATTTTTAATTTATTTGATTTTCAAATTATTGATGCAATTCCACAAATTACTCACGGTGGATCTATGAGATATATAATTGAGAGAAAAAAAAGAAAAAATTATAATAATAAAATTAAAAAAATTTTAGAAATTGAAAAAAAGAAAAAAATAAATAGTTTGGAAGGTGCATTGAATTTCAAAAAAAATTGCGAAATATCTAAAGAAAGATTATTAAATAAATTAACAAAAATTAAAAAACAGGGTCATAAAATTTGTGGTTACGGAGCAACTTCAAAAAGTACAACAATTTTAAATTATTGTAATATAGGACCTGACATTATCGAATGTATATTTGATACTACTCCAGATAAAATAGGAAAATTTTCTCCGGGAAAACATATACCTATTGTGGATTATAGTAACTTTAAAAAAAAATTTTACGATTATTCTTTTTTATTTGCTTGGAACCATAAAAAAGAAATAGAAAAAAAAGAAAAAAATTATTTAAAAAAAGGTGGTAAATGGATAACTCACTTATAAAGAATAAAAAAATTCTTATAACTGGTTCCAATAGTAGATTTGCAAAAGCTCTAAGAAATACTTTTCATGGAAAGAATATTATATATACCAATAGAAAAGAATTGGATATTCTTGATCTAAAGTCTATCGATAAATGTTTAGATAAAAATAAACCAACACACTTAATTCATTTAGCCTCTCTTTCTAGACCCATGATAGTTCATGAAAAAGATATATCCTCTAGTATAGATGCAAATATAATTGGAACTGCAAATATAGTAAAAAAATGCGCTGAAAGAGATATTAAATTAATTTTTTTTTCAACCAACTACATATATCCTGGAACTAGAGGTGACTACAAAGAGGAAGATGCTTTAAAACCAATAAATAATTATGCATGGTCTAAGCTTGGAGGCGAATCTAGCGTTAAATTATATAAAAAGTCCTTAGTATTAAGATTGTGCATGACAGAGTATCCATTTATCCATGATAAAGCTTTTACAGATGCAAAGATTAATTTTATTTATCGAGAAGAAGTTATCAAAATGCTTCCATACCTGCTTGATGAATATGGGATAATTAATGTTGGTTCAGATATAACTGAAAGTGTGTTTGACTTTGCTAAAAGAACAAAAAAAGATGTAAAACCAATAAGTGTAAAAAACATAAAAGATTTTCCAATAAATAGCTCAGTCAATATAAATAAATTAATACATATTTTAAAAAAAAAAAACAATCTGTTACGAATAGAAAAAAAATCAAAGTTTTATCAGAAAAAATTTCTAAACCTGTTTTATCAAATAGAATATCTGTATCCCAGCTAGAAAGAGAGATAGTTGATGATATGATGAGGTTTGGTTGGGATAACTTTGGTTATTTAAATAAATTTGAGAGCGAATTTGCTAAATTTCATAAAAAAAAATACTGTTTATTGTTGCCGTCATATAAAATTACTATTTATATTTTATTAAGAATCTTAAATTTTTTAAAAAAAAATAGAGTAGCTATTTCGAGCTTATCAAATAAATTTTATTTAAAAACTTTAGGGGAATTTAAAATAAAAAAAAATTTACTAAAAATTAATAAAAATGATTATTCAGTAAATTTTAACTTTTTAAGAAAAAATATAAACAGCAAAACTAAAGCAATAATTTTTGGTGATTTTTTTGGTAATATTTTAAATTTAGATAAAATTAAAAAATTATGCAAAAATAAAAAAATCATGCTTATTGAAGATGTATCAAATAATTTAGGAGTAAAGGATCATAACATAAAGAGTGGAACCTTTGGTGATATAACTATTTGTGATTTTTCTTTGGGAAAAACAATTACATGTGGAGAAGGAGGAGCATTGCTAACAAACAATAAAAGAGTATTTGATAAAGCCAAAGAAATTAGGGATGGTAAAAATTTAACATATCAAACTAAAAATCATGAAAACTTGTGTTTCCGACCAACCAATTTACAAGCAGCGATGATCTTTGGTCAATTCAAAAGATTAAATGATTTAGTTTTAAACAAAAAAAAAATAATTGAAAGATATAAAAAAAATTTTTTAAATACAGATATTAATGTTGTGGGCAATAATTTAATTGTAATTGAACTAAAAAATATAAATAAATCAAAAATAAATTCTTTAATAAATAATTTAAAAAAAAATAATATTTACTTAAAAGAAGCTATTGAACCTAAAAAGTATTTTAAAAGAAATTTTATAATTGTTCCGTCAAATTTTGATTTAAAAGATGAACAAGTTGATTATATTTCTCAAAAAATTAAATTTTTTTTGAAGATTAAAAAATAATTTCTCAAATAAGATCGAGTCCTTTATTTAAATAAATTTTTTGTCTCCAGCCAAGTAATTTCATTTTTTTTTGGTCTGCAAAACGTATTGTGGGTCCAGGATAATTATTATCAACATAATTGATTCTAACTTTTTTTTTGAATTTTTTACCAATAATATTTGCAATTTTAATTAAGGATGTACGCTCATTAGAGCCTATATTAACAATTTTATAATTATGTTTTTTTTCTAAAAGATAATAAATGGCTGTGATTAAATCGTTTAAATGTAACCAACTTCTAATAACTTTCTTTTTACCCCAAATATCTATTTCTTTATTTTTTAAAATTTTTTTTTTCCAAATATTAATAATAGTATTTGTATTTTTACCGTAAATTGAAAAAATTCTACAACTAACTGATTTTAGTTTCTTTATGGAAATTTTGTTTAAATAATTTTCAGTAAATTTTTTTGTATATCCATAAGTACCGTCATAACTGGAGTTTTTTTTCATATTTTCCTCTCTAAATGGATTTTTTTTTGTACCCTCAGATAATTCATAAACAGCTGCGGAAGATGCGTAAATAAAAATTTTAATTTTTTTTTTTACAGAAAAATTAATTATGTTTTTATCAATTTTTATACCCTCTAAAACTTTTTTTTTATTTTTATTGACATATTCTCGATCATTTTTTGGACCTGCAAAATGTAAAACAGCATAAATATTTTCTTTTATTTTTGTTTTCGGTATTTTTTTTAATAGATTATGTTTTATATATTTTATATTTTTTTTTAAAATTTTTTTATTCTCTTTTTTGTTTGTTATACAAATAAGTTCAAAATTTTTTAATTTTGAAAAATATTTTACTAAATGTGAACCTATATAACCATTTGACCCGGTTATTATTATTCTTTTAGAACTTAAATCAGTTGACATTAGTTTTTAATCTTTTTTAGTACGCCAAATGGATTTAGAGTTAAAAAATACCTATTTTGAAAAGTATTATCCTGTCTAAATTTTTTTCCTTGTTTAGTTTTCAAAAATACTTTTAAAGCTGTCATTGAGTTATTATTTTTAAAGTAATTTTTATTATTACCATGAGGATTTTTGTTAAAAAATTGCACATGTGTATCACCACAAATTAGATATGATCCTTTTCCTAAAATTTTTGAGTATTCTTTTAATTCATTTAAAACATTTTCATGAGAGTGGTCAGAGTCTAAATGAACAATAATTTTTTTAGATCCTTTTGTTTTAAGTTTTATTTTTTTTAAAACTCTTTGATCGGTTGAGTATCCTCTTATTAATTCTATTTTGTTTTTAAGTTTTGGAAATTTTTTAATTTTTTTTACTATCTCACTTGGAACATAAGTATCTATTCCAATAACTTTTTTTCCACCTATAATATTAAATATTGATGAATAATATAATAATGAACCGCTCCATGCCACTCCAACCTCTATAAAATAATCTGGCTTTGACTGGAAAATTAGTTCTTGATGTATCATAAGATCTTGGGGTAATTGAAGTATTGGTTCTCCAAACCAAAGAGTTTGATGCGCAACTCTTTTTTTTAAAGCCTTTTCTAAAAAAACTTTATATAATCTAAAGTATGTATTATTTTTAAATAAATTGTGACTAATTTTATTGTTAATTTTAAGAAATTTTTTTTTGGTAATAATCTTATTTTTCATAAATTATTTATATACATTAAAAATCACATTATAAATATTATAAATAAAAAAATATGTCGAATCTGACAATTTTAACTGTAGCATATAAACCAAGAATAGAATTGGTAAATAAGCTAATCAAAAATTTTGCCTCGAATTACCCCGTCCTAATTATTAATAATTCTTTAGATAAACTTAATGATGATTTGTATCATAGAAAAAATGTTGAGTTGATAGACAATGAATTAAATCTAGGCAATGGTGCAGGTATTAATGTAGGTTTAAAAAAGATTAAAACTAAATATGCATTATATTTAGACTTCGACTCATTTATAAATGCCGAGAACTTAACAAAACTAAATAATTACGCAAAAAGACTTGAAGACTTTGCGGTTTTAATTCCAAACTCTACAGGTAAGAAACAAAAAACAGAACCATATAAAACTTGGAAAAGTGAGGGCTCAATAATGCTTTTTAATTTGGATACAATACGTAATAAAATTTTATTCGATGAAAAATATTTTTTATATTTTGAGGAAACAGATTTTTTTTATAATTGTCTAAAGAAAAATTTAAATGTTTATTTTATTCCCGAAGTTGTGATTTCCCATAATCAAGGAACATCTTCTGAGGATATCATTGAGATTAAATATTTAAGAGCATGGCATTATACCTGGTCTCAGTTTTATTTTTATAAAAAGAATTTTGGATTTTTTAATGCTTTACATAAATGTTTACCTTTTTTTTTCAAAGATATAGTCATGCTATTTATTTATCTTTTAAAATTTGACTTTAAGTTATTAAAATATAGATATTATCGTATAAGCGGTTTTATTAATTCCTTGATTGGATTAAGTTCATGGAAAAGAATTAATTAATTTTTTAAAAAATTATAATATTATTCTACAGCTAATGTTACTTGTCTATTTTTGACTTCATGAGTTTCAACATTTTGAAAATTGAAATACCATCTCCCAAATTTAGATTTTGTATCTAATTTTTTATCACCTAAATAAACAGGGTCAACACCATGGATAAGTCCGGGAAAAAAAATAACAGAGTCACCTTTATTTACTTTTTGATCTATTTCTACTTTTTTTCCATCAGCGCTTATTAAATAAAAACCTCCAGCATCATAGTCAGTTCCAAATTCAGATCCAAAAATTCCATGATTAATTATACTTATATTAACCGGATCTGTATGTTTACTTATTTCACCCCCACCTAGAGGATAATGAATAACGTGTAATCTTTCAACAATGCCTTTTTTTGGAGTATTGTTCGATACATCATTTGGTGATAATCCATTAAGTACTTTAAGTTTTTTATAAATTTTTAAAACTTCGTTATAAATTTTAAGTTTGTCTTGATTCCAAGAAAAAAAATAAAATGATCTGTCGACTGTCCTATAACCAGTTTCAGTATTGTTAGATATATAAAAACCATTTTCACAACCTTCGAGAATTTTAGACGATATAGGGGAATTGTTAGTATAAAATTGTTGAAGTTTATTAATTGAATTATCAATAAATGTTTTATCTAGTGTATTTCTTAGAATAAAAATATCCCCATTAAACAAGTTTTCAACACACTCTAGTGCAAATTTTTTATTTTTAAGATGCTCGGTATACTCCTCAAAATCGTATTCTCTTACATTGCTAAAAAATCTATTAATTTTTTCATTTTTAAGCTTTGCAATCTTTTTTTTAATTTCATCTAACATTTTTTTACCTTATTTCATAAAATATAATTTTACTAATCAAATATCCTGAAATTACAAAAAAAATATCTACACCAATAAAACCTCCGGAAAAAATATAGTTACCACTCAATGATATTTGCGCGTGGTAAAGTATTACTGCGCCGACAGCAATTGCCCTAAGTCCATCAATTTCTGGCCTATAATTTAAATTCATATAATTTTCTAATCTTCTATTTTATTAATTTAATTAAAAAAACTTATATTTATGATTAATTTCCTATTAATTATCATATAAATATATTAATTCTTAAAAAAAACATTATTAGAGTTTAATACAAATTAATGATCCAGAAATTAAAACAATTCCTTAATAATAATAATGGATTATTAGGAGCCACTTATAGTTTTTTAAAATTTAAAAAATATCAATATACTAATTTCAAAAAACACAATTACAGTGTCAAAAATAATGATGAAAAAATTTTAAGTTGCGTTAATGACTTAAAAAAAAATGGTTATTGTGTAATTGAAAATTTTATATCAAAAGATGAGTGTGACAAATTTATTAAAATAATTGATACATTTATAACTAATAATCAAGAATTATTATGGGTTGATAATGAAGAGTCTGATATAAGAATTATGGGTGCAGAAAATATATCTGAAAAATTTTTATCTTTAAATATTAAGGAATTTACCCAAAATATTGGATCAACATTTCTTCAACAAAAACTTAAGCTTCTTATGATAATGGCAAATAAAGTATCTTTTAAATCAAATAATAAAGGTTCTGGAGGCGGATGGCACAAAGATTCCAATGCTGAGCAGTTTAAATCTCTACTTTATCTTTCTACAGTAGGTAAAGATAATGGACCCTTTCAAATAGTTAAAAATTCAAATAATGACTTCATTAACTTTAAAATTTTTGCAAATTTAAAAAAAAAATTTCCAGCATATAGATTCACAAATGAGGAAATAAACAGAATTGTAAAAAAAAAAGATATAATTGATTTTACTGGAGATGCGGGAACTCTAATATTATTCAATACAAGTATGCTACATCGTGGTAGCCCAATAAAGTCTGGAATACGTTATGCAATGACAAATTATTTTTATCCTGAGGGAAAAATGGAGGAAAATTTAAATAAATTTAAAAAAAGAATTACCAAAAAAATTTTTTAAATGAACTCATTTTTTAAAATTTATAATAATCTAAAAAAAAACGAAAAAAATAAATTTTTTTTAATTTTTATTTTTATGTTTTTTTTAATAATACTTGAATTATTTTCACTAGCTTTATTTCTACCTTTAATATCTTTAATAATATCAGATAATAAGATCCCATTACTGGGGGATATATCATTTATAAATAATTTAGATAGATTTGACCAAATAATATTTTTTCTAATTTTGATTATTTCTGCATTTGTATTAAAAAATTTATTTTATGGATATTTAATATACTTCAGAAAAAAATTTTTATCAGATATCCAAGTTGACTTTACTTCGAGAATATTTAAATCATATTTAAGTCAATCATACTCATTTTATTTAAAAAAAGATAAATCTGAAATTATGAGAAATCTTGGAATTGTTTCAGAGTACATTATTGTTCTGGAAAATTTTGTTAGTTTGATGCTCGAAAGTTTAATTTTAATTGGAATATTTTTGATTATATTAATAAAAGATGCCCAAGTCGGTCTATTTATATTATTTTTCTCTTTATTTTTTTTATATTTTTCAACATCAATTCTTAAAAATAAATTTAGAAAATATGGAATAATTGTAAATGAATATGAGGAGAAATTAATAAAGGTATATCTAGATACCTTAGGTAGTATCAAGGATATTTTATTACAAAAAAAACAAGATTATTTTTTAAATCAATTCAGTAAAAATATTTCTAAACAAGCATATACAAATGTAAAGAATAGTTTTCTTCTTGAAATGCCACGTCTATTCATTGAAATATTTATTGTGGTTACTATTTCATTGTTAGTCTATTTCTTAATTTCTAAAAACTTGGATTCGGAAAGTATTTTAATAACTTTGACTTTTATAGTAACTTTAATCTTTAGAGCTATACCTGCAATTTCAAGAATTGTTTTTCAATTAAATAGCCTTTCTTTTAAGATTGATATAATGAATAAAGTAAATCATTTAATTTCAAAATTGAAAAGTGGAGATACTTTAATATCAAAATACGATGAGATTGATTTTAAGAATTTTGATTTAAAAAATGTATCATTTAAATATGGTGATACTCACTCAAATTTTATTTTTAAAAATCTAAATTTAGAAATTAAAAAAAAAGATGTTATAGGTATTATAGGTGCATCTGGGAGTGGTAAATCTACTTTAATAGATATTATTAGTGGTATGCTAAAACCTGAAATTGGAGAAATTAAAATAAATGACAGATTAGTAGATCCAGATATGATTGCCAGTTGGCAATCAAAAATTGCTTATATATCTCAAAAAAATTACTTAATGAATGCAAGTATTTTGGAAAATATTGCATTTGGGGAACCGAAGGAAAAAATTGATAATAAAAAGTTAAAGGAAGCAATAAATTATTCGAAAATAAATAAACTAATTGAAGATAAAACAGAAGGTTTAGATTTTTTAATCGGCGAAGATGGAAAAAAAGTATCAGGTGGTCAAAGACAAAGAATAATCTTAGCAAGAGCAATTTATAGAAATGCAGAAATTATAATTTTCGACGAAGCAACATCATCTCTAGATACAAGAGTTGAGAAAGAAATTTTTGATGATTTAAGAGATAATTTTAAAAGTAAAAAAACACTAATAATATCAACTCACAAACATGAATTATTAAGTTTCTGCGACAAAATTATAAATATTGATACTATTAATTCAAAATAATTAGGTATACTGAAAGATAATTCATATGTTAAGAAAAATTTTTTACTCAGTAAGTTTGTTATTAGTTTTATATATAATTGCAAATATTTTTCTTTTTAATGATAGTTCAAAATTATCTTATTTAAAAAGTAAAATTCCCATTGAGAAAAAACAAATTATTAAAAAATATTTTTTTCCGTATAGATATATTGACGAAACTGAAAAATATTCAAAGGCTCTTCAAGAGGCAATAGATGACAATCAAAAATTAATAAAAGATATTGAATCTGATTTAAATAAAAAAGATAAACTTTTATCTCAAATATCTGAGAAGTTGGGTTACACCAGGTTCTATGAAATAAAAAATCAAGACTTAAGAGTTAAAAATAAAGTATATAATTTTAAAGAATTTAAAGATGATTTTTTAGAAATTAAAAAACATGGTGATGCTAGGTCGGGCTCGATTTATGTTGAGAAAGATTTAGATAAAATTATAATTTTAACAGCAAGTGGAATATTTCAATTTTTTAACACAAATGATCTACAAAAAAGAGAATTTTACTCGAAAGTTATTCCAAGTAACTTAAAAAAATTAATTAAATACGAAAATTTTTTTTCTAACTCTAATTATGGAGTTAAAGGATTGTTAATATTTAACAATTATTTATACTTTTCGTTTAATAGAGAAGTTATTAAAGGTTGTTTTAATACTTCAATATTAAGAGCTAAATTAAATTATGAAAACCTTAATTTTGAAAAATTTTTTTTTCCTGATGAGTGTGTAAAAAAAGATAGTGAAGGTTTTACTCCACACTCGGCAGGTGGAAGAATGGTAATTTATAAAAATAAAATAATTTTTTCTAGTGGAGAGTATTTAAAAAGAAGAGCTGCACAGGATCCAAATAGTATACTTGGAAAAATATTATTACTTGACCCTACAAAACCAGGATCTTATGATTTAATATCCTTAGGACATAGAAACGTTCAAGGTTTACATGTTGACAAAATAAACAATACAATTATTTCAACTGAGCATGGTCCTATGGGTGGTGATGAAGTTAATGTAAATATTAACTTTTTATCAGAAAAGAAAAATTTTGGATGGCCTATATCATCATATGGAGAACACTATGGATTTAGTAAAAGAAATGATAGTCATCCCTTGTACATAGAGGCACCTTTATACAAGTCTCATAAAGATCACGGTTTCTATGAGCCAATAAAATATTACGTTCCATCGATTGGGATATCAGAAATTGTAAAATTAAGTAAAGAAATGAGTCCATATGAAGAAAGTCATAATTTTATGCTTGGTGCTCTTGGATCAAAACCCTCAGAAGGTGATATGTCTTTGCATTTTTTGGAAATAAGTAATGATTATTCCAGAATTAGAAATCATGATGTAGTAAATATTAATAGTAGGGTTAGAGATATACTCACATTAAATGATAATAATGTTTTAGTAATGTTAGAAACAGATTCTACTATAGGACTTTTGACATTAAAAGAATAATATGAAGACTGAGCTTACTTTAATCCTTCTTTTAAAAGTAGAGAAAATTTAACTTCACGGTTTCTTAAGTACTATTTTAAAAATAATATAAATTATAAACTATTCATAGCTGATGGAAGTAGAAAAAAAATAAATTTAAAAATTTTAAATAAAATAAACAAAAATCCATTGATAATTTATAAGAAATTTAAAGAGGATAAAGATTTTAAAACATATTATCAGAAGAAACTGGCAAGCCTTAAAATGATTAAAACAAAGTATATTATTATGGTTTCAAATGATGATTTTGTTATCTATCCAACATTAAAAAAATGTATGAAGATTTTAAAAGAAAACAAACAAAGAAAAAATTAATAATTATTCAAATGAAGTTAATAAAATAAAGAATTCAATTAATGAATTTTTAAAAAGTTCTAATTAACCAGACTTTCATTAAATGTTTTTAGATAAAATTCCCTATCTTTCGAAAAAATTTTTCTTAAAAAAACCAAAAAAATAATAAATTTTATTAAGTTTTTTTTTTTAACATTTATTATTTTATTATAAAAATTTTTTTCTAATTCGTAGTGATGATTTTTATGTAAAATCATTTTAATATTCAATCCTACTTTATAAACAGAATATATCGAATAAAAGTATTCAAAAAAATTTATTTTTTTTTTTTTGTAAAACTTTTCAATAATTTTTGTTTTTCCCAATAAAGCAAAATCAGATTTTCTTTGCATCCTGTCATTGGAATTTATTTTTTCTGAAATTTTTTTTTTTGTATCTATATTTCTTATTTTTGTATTAATATCTAAGTCTATCATTCCATAATTTAAATAATAATCTAAATATAATTCGGTTTGAGGATAAAGACTTTTTGAATAAGATTTATATTTTTTTGAAATTTGAGAATTAAGGATTATCCCACTTAAAATTGATCCTCTGTTAATTATATAGCTTACAATGTTAATTCCAAATAACGACTGATAATATTTATTACTATTTATAATAGGGGCTATTAGCATAGTGTTTGAATTTTTTGATTTGATAAAATCATAAATTTTTTTATAAAAACCATAGCCTGGAAGATCATCATCACTCAAAAAAAGGACATATTTTCCATTAGGAAGCTTAACTAAATTTATAAAATTTTTAAAATAACCTAGATTTTTATTATTTCTAAAATATCTAATTGAAAGGTTTTTATTTTTTAAGGATCTTGCTTTATTATATTCAACAATCTTTTTAGTTCCGTCTGAAGAACAGTTGTCAGAGATAACAATTTCAAGAAAATTTTTAAACTTTACATTATCGCATTCATTAAAAATTCTATTAAACTGCTTTTTTAAATTTTTTTCACCATTGTACACCGGTATGGCTATAGATAACTGAATTTTTTGATTCATTATTTATAACTTATTAATTAAGAGTATTTTTAGTTTTAGCAATTTTTATTGATTTTTACTAAAAAAAAAACATATATAACAATAAATTATAATTAAACTAATTTTTATCATTTTTATGAGAAAAATAATTGTTAAAACCGTAAAATGTAGACTTTGTAATAGCGCAAAATTATTTCCATTTCTTGATTTAGGTAATATTCCAATACGTAATGCAGAAATTAATCAAAATTCAAAGACTGTAATTCCTAATCTTAAAATTTTAGTTTGCAAAGATTGTTGGCACGTTCAGGCTGGAAAAGTTCCCTTACCTGATTTTTATGTTAAAGATTATACATATCATACAAGATTTAGTAAATCAGTAGATACTCATTTCAAATATAGAGCCAAACAAATTATTAAAAAATTTAAATTAAATACTAAAAATTTAATTATGGATATAGGAGGCAATGATGGAACATTTCTTAAACATTTTAAAATAAATAACAAAAAATTAAAAAATTTATGTGTAGACCCAACTTTTAAAACAACAAGATTTGC
>MDSZ01140249.1_pt1 | contig 12223 bp, 14 predicted proteins | sample 811201 | NCBI WGS metagenome assembly MDSZ01 (sample SAMN05326647, study PRJNA326480) | marine metagenome | isolation source: seawater | place: Indian Ocean: North | collected 2010
GAGCATGCTCTCACCCGTTGCCCTAGCTCCAATTACAGAAGCACAGGAGTCAGGAATCGGGACATCACCAGAAGACATCTGGTCTACTGAATACGTGAATCAGGTCTTCCCGTGGGGGCCACATGGGGACTCGGATCAACTTCAGTTCCGGGCGACAGAAGATCCAATGGGAACTCTGGAGTTGCTCCGGGTTCAAGAGGCATACTCTCGAAAATCGAGGTAACAACATCACCAAAGAGAACACCCTTTCTCAAAGGAAGCTCAAGAGCTTTGGCGATTTCACGCTGCGCTTCGATAGCAACAGCCTTATCAGAAGCGCCTGAACGCTTTAGCAGTTCGATGAATTCTGCTGATGGTCTTTCTTTAATCGACATGTTAAATATCTCCTTTATAGTTTAATTATACGTTTGTGTTAGGAAGGTCGATGTAAACCTTAGCATAACCGTCCTGATCTTTACTGGAAAGGAATCTACCAACAAGTCTGGTTGAACCATCTGCATCGGTGTCATCGTTAGAAAGATCGCTAGCAGCCAAGTTTCCACTGTGAGCAACATAAGCAGGATCGCCAGCGCTTGGAGAACCTTGAATGTTGTCAGTCACAACATAACCCTTACGGAGAAGGGTAACTTTTCCGCCCTTTTGGACTTCATCTTTATGCTGGTTGAGGTGCTGACGAGTAAGGTCGATGTTGACCATATCGTTGAGCAAAAGACCAACAGGAACTTTACCAGACGGTACAGCAGCGTAAGTAACCAAAGCTTCACCTTGATCCATAGCTGCACCAGATCCGCCAGTGCTAACAGAGGCAATACCACCTCTAGTAGCTGCTTCATTCATGAAGAATGAAATGTCAGTATCTAGAACACTTCTATCAGTTTTGAGAGCCATTATTTATCTCCTTTGAAAAAAATTACTTGTTTTTTGGGTTTGATTGCAAGAAAGAACCAATCCATTCGCTTGCAACACTGCGGAGCGACTCTGCTGGATCAACTTCTGGTTCTACTTCGGAAATAGCTACTTCTTCCGATGCTTCAGCTTCTTCAAGAACTTCTTCGCTAGCTTCCGCTGCATCAAGCTCTTCTTCGATTTCCGCTTTAGCGTCTTTCTTATCTTCTTTGTCGCCATCCTCATCGGCCTTTTCTGGCTTTGGAGCAGGTTTAGCGATTGCCAAAGTTGCGATAACCTTAGCGAAGGTGTCATCATCAACATCTTCAAACTGAGCCAAGGTTTCTTCAAGAGCCTCTGCTTCAAAACCAGCTTCTTCAAGCTGTGCTTTGCGCCTCATCATGCCCTCTTTCTTTTTCATCTCGCGAAGTTCTTCCATCTTCTTTTTCATATCTTCGCTACCTTTCTTGATAGCTTCTTCTTTTTCTTTAATAGCTTGATCTTTCATCTTGATCGCTTCAGCCTGCTCTGCAATAGTAGCTTCTAGCGCATCAATTTTAGATTCAAACTCAGCCTGCTGTTCTGCAACAACCTGCTCTTTTAATGCTTCGTTAGCAGCTTTTGCTTCTGCTAGCTCCGCACGCAAATCTTCGATCTGCTTATCATTATCTGACATATTCATCTCCTTAACTGAAGAAATTGTTAACGTTTGTGATTTTGATTCGTCAAAATTCTCACTCTTGTCCAAAATAATACTACGTGGATTAGCAGGCTTTGAAACAAGACCTTTACCAGAGAATGCTAAGTTTCGTAATAATCTGCCAATTCTATAGTTTTCGTAAGTACCTTCCCCACCGTAAGCTCTTAAATGCTTTGTAAGAAAAGCAGAAGCTTCGTTTCTTTCTATAATTTTTGTTTCGCCTTCAGATGTTTGCAAAGCATAATCGAAAGCAGGGAAAAGACACTCCATCGAAACGAACCACTTACCCTCTTCTATCTCTGCTATAATGTTTTTCATGCGGTCGCGCTTCTCTTCACCCGACCAGCTAGTATAAAGAACTGCCTGTGTAACAATATCAAATTGCTCAGGCTTTTCTTCTTGATCAAGACGATTACCATCTCTGTCAACAACATAACTTCCGGTTATGTGACCAATGATATCGTCCTCATCGTGCATATAATTAAACTGCTTATCTTCTGGAGTGTTTCTAGCCGCCCAAGTCTCAGCCGATGAGAAAACATCATCGTTTTTATTCCAGCCAGTAGAAACCAATACGGATTCAAGATAGTAGAGATCCACCTGATCTTTATTTTGAGCAACAACCTTCTCAAGGACATCTGCATTAGATATAGAAATCTTGGCAGACTCTAAGTCACCCTTATGAAGATTTGCTTGTGCGCAATATGCGACACTATTGTTTTTTAGAAGATCGGATAATCCAGCTTCTATTTCTGATTTATATATTTCCATATTTAAAATACCTCCAGTTTGATAATACACAAAATTTTAATATATGAGTTTTTTCTTGCTAAAAATCGCTCAATTCAGCAAAGACAGTAGAATAAATCATCTTCATCTCATTACTGTTTGGCTGCCTATTATTGGTATCTACAAACTGCTCAACCTTTTCTGAAGCGAAAGAAGTAAACTCCTGCGGGGGGTTTATTTGAGCCTGCAATAGGTTTTTAATTACGGTTTCATCAATATCCATAAATGGCTTTAAACCCGTTAATATGCATAATTTTAAATGTTCTAACTGGTCAACCTCTGACTTTGTTAAGCTTCTTACATTCTTCTTGTCAAAGTGGGCAAGAGCAATTGGAGATAACACTTCTGAGATTTTAGCCTGAGCATCCATAGCCCAAAGCATAGCTACCGTGGTATCAGAGCTTTTAGGCAAAACCCTTTTCTGCTTTCTTTTCATGGTATCTTTAGAAAACATAGGACGACCAGCCTCTTGAATTGGCTCGTTTTCTTCCTTTTTGGGTTCTGGTGCAGGAGAAGGCTTTTCTGGTACTTCTGGCTGATCGTATGGAATATTGTACTTTTCAAAGTATTCTTCATTATCAACTAAATCTTTGGTTATACCAATTTTAGCAATATCATGAGCGTGCTGTGGATTATGATATGGGCTAGCCTTTTGTGGGGTAAACGCCTCAGTATCTCTATCTCTAACTTCTCTTTTCACTCTGACCTTTTCAATTGAAGGTATTTCTCTAAATCTTTCAAGCAGGGTTTCTTGAGAGATTATATCCCTGTCTGCCAAATCCATAAGCAGCTTTTTCTGAGCAGCTTCATCAGACAGCACAATAGAGTCGAAATGTATTTCTGCCGGATATCTGAATCCCATAGCCTTTTGGATGATTGCGATCTCTTTTCTCCAGAAGGTTGAAAGTATCTCTCTGCCATATTCCAATCTTTCTACGAGCGTCTTGAGAGAAACGTAGTTGTTGGTGTAACCACCACCGCCAGCGGCGCCGGTAAGGGTAGGAGGTATCCCCAAACCGGCATAGATACTTGTGAGAACCGGCTGATATTTCTCAGATCCTAAGAATCTGTAAACCTGAGATTGACTTTCAGTAAATTTCAGTTCCGGTCCCCAGACCATATCCATCGTTCCACCGCCGACGTTGCTGGCTAGTATGTCCCTTAGCTTATTAATAACAGCCTTGGTAGGTATAATTTTGTGATCTAAGTCACCAACAGTCCAAAGTCTAACATTTGAAATAGCACCATCCAAAGCCGCCATATCTGCTAATTTCATTTTTTCAAGCATAATAATATCATCAAGAATGGAGCTAATCATAGGATCAGACCAAACCATCCAATCGTCTTTTTTATAAAAGTAGAAATCTACCTTATTGCGATCAATAGGAATAGTTCTATCGCCATTCTTCAATCTATTATATAAATCTTGAGGCAATGTCTTTTTATTATTTGTAGACATCAATGCCTGATGAGAATTGTGGGAAAGCTTCATTACGTACTCAGGCTTTCCAAGCTGAATACCACCCACGGTATCAATACTCAAAGGATTAAGAAAATCATAACCCCAAGGAATTTCTCTTGTTTTGAAATTGATTTCTTCTATCTTTGTGTCTGCCGCAATAGCGCTTTTCAAAGCCCTTTCCTGCTTTTTGTTGATCTTAGCAGTACTTCTTCTAGTTACAACATTACCAGTTCTGTAAAGATAATTAAGAAATCTTTCAGACCTGTCTGTTCCATTTACTTCTTGAAACCACTTTCTATAAAACCTTTCGATAGTTTTGTTTGGGTGAACAAGGACAAGCCCCTGACTAGCAAAATCGCTCATTAAATCAATAACATTTCTAATGATACCAACACGACTATAAGCCTGCATACACTGTGCAATAAGTCTTTTTTGTCTAGTTGCAACAGCCTCGCCGGGACGAAATGCGTTGTAGTCACTTCTATTGAAACTAGTTCTGACAGAGCGGTTAGGCTCAATGTCTATATAACTAGTTCTTCTACCATAAGAATGCGCAGAAGCCTTTTGGATACCCTCATAAGCGTCAATGTTGTTTGCGGTAGATTTATATGCGTCTTGCTTTTGAGACTCATTGTCCCATGTTAGATATAGGTCTTCAGACATTTAATTTTCCCAATGGTATTGATAATAGAAATGATAATACTATTATTACACAATTTAATAGATATCTTGTATTTTATCAGCAAACCATGAAGGACCATTGTACATTTTGCCACCGTTCTCAAATCTAGAAGCGTTAGACTCGGCAAACCCACCAACCTCTATCTCAGCCTGCTTTTCAACAACAGAGAAGTTTCTAGCGGACATATTAGCCATAATAAGAGCAGAGTATCTGTCTTTCCTAAGTCTAGACTTTCTACCTGCACCCATTTTGACTTCTGGTGTATCCCATCGCTCACGACCGCTAGATGTTTGAGTCATGACTATCATAGCAAGCTCATCTTTAAGCTCCTCTATCTCCATGACACAATCTTCTAAAGTATCATACTTTCTGCCAGAAACCTTGTCTTGCTCAATAGAAAGCCCAATACTAGCAGTATCAAAAAACGGGAAAAGAACAAGCTTGTCTTCAAAGTCTTTTCTTAGACCGTGATTAGCTTCAGCTAGCCAATCAGCCTTAGCAAATTGACAAAGCTTTAGAATATGTAACCCAGAGTGAAAATCTGTTTCTTTTTCTTTTTCCTCTACTGTAGGCCATATTTGAACTTCACCCTCTCCTATTTTATCTCTGTCTTGCAGAGCCTCTACAACTGCGATACCTCCGCCCTGAGCGTCTATGGCGATCTCAACACAAGGAAAAGCTTTCATTAACTGTCTAATTTTTTTAGCGCAGTAAGAATAAAAGTCATCTTCCGTTACTATTTTTGACTTTAACTTTTCTTTATGTTGCTTTCTGGTCGTCGTCCACGAATGGACTATTCTTCTATGATCGCCATTTAGCTCTAAAACTACTATACTAAAATTATCAACCTCGGAAGCAGGATCGACACCAAAAATATATTTTTTATTTGGATCACCTTTTAGCATAGCTTCAAAACACACATCTCCAGAAGGAAGAGTTATTGGCTTCATCTGAGACGTAGTACATGATTCTATAAGGCTTCTTTTGAAAAAGCCCTGACTATCTGTTGTAAAGACAGCACCGTATTCCATTTGAAATATGCCAGAGTGAACCGTAGCCTTAGCTCTGGCTATTTGACCACTATCCATAAATCCGTCTGGTAATTTGTCAACAGGCATCCTCATTACAGAATACTCTGTCCAATCAAAATCAGCGGGAACAGCACCACCAAATACTTCTTGCAGCCGAGACTCATTGCCTCCACTAGATACTATAGCTTTATATCTTTTCCAATACTCAGCAAAATGATTAAAATCATAATATGCAGTACCTGACAAAATGATTTGGTTTGACTTGGAAGCACTAGCGTCCTGTTGCTCTGGTGCGGTAATTGGTATTCCAAGCTCCTTGGCTTTTCTTTCTTTAGCCTTTTGTTTAACTTTATCTATTGGAGAAGCGGCAACGGCAGCAAAACCAGCAACAACATTTTCAAAAATATCTCTAGGTATAGAGGCAAATTCGTCAGCGATAATATCATTCGCACGCTGACCTCTAATCTTGCTACCGTCACCGAGTGGGAGGCAGGTAATAGTGCTTTGGCCGATGTGCATAACACACCTATCCACATCTCTTCTAGGCCCACTATTAGTGCTGCATAAATCCCTCAAAATAGGTGCGTTCTTCCAAATAGTATCCATATACTCAAAAAGAACTTTAGACTGTCTAAATGCTGCACCAACAACAATGATTTTTCTTCTTGGCATGAACAAAGCGCGAAGCAAAGGGTAAACCGATAGTATAAAGGATTTACCCATACCACGACTACCTATAAGCATTGGAAATTTTCTATTCCACATTTCATGCAAAAGTAAAGATTGGAATGGAGACAACTCAATATTCAAGATATATTTACAAGCAAATGAGAAGTACTCAGGACGCATCATCAACCATGCGATTCTTTCTAGCAGTTTTTCATTATCAGAATCCTGCATAACAAAATCCATAGGATTAAACAACTTAGATTCATCTACATCAATCCCAAGCCATGCATCTTCTAATTGCTGTGAATAATTACTCATTTATAAATACCGTCCACAAATCCATAGTACATCGCTTCTTCCGCAGACATGTACCAATCTCCATTGTTTAATTTTCGTTTTATGTAAGCCTTTGTTTTTGATAGGCTATAATCAGACTCCTTAAAGAAGGCTCCAGTCTTATGGCACCTTTCCGCATATATGTCTACCATTTGCTGCGCGGCAAGCTTTTCAAAAGCTGCTAGATTTTGCGAGCTAAGATAGTGACCGCTTATCTCACTGCTACCCCAATGAACCATAAAAGCAGAGTTGGGGGTTATCATTCTCTTGCTGGCAGACTGTATAAGCACAGTACCCATAGAACACAACTGGCCGTAGCCAATAAAAGTAATTTTGCATTTACAATTTTTGATAGCGTCATATATACCCATACCAGAGTACCAACAGCCACCAACGGTTTGCATATGTATTGTTATTGGGTCTAGGCTAAGATTTTTAAGAATATTCATATTCTTGATAAACATCTGAAGCATCCTGTGGTCAACGCCAGCGGATTCTCCAGAGTCATCAAATTCGTTTATATAAATCTCCCTATTCTTAACATCTACTCCATAGTTGTGGATTTCTCCAACAATATCTCTATTGAGTGTCATTGTCCGTCCCGTTAAAGAGTTCGTTTAGTCTCTTGAATATACTATTGCAAATTATAAAAGCATTATACTTACTATCGCAAAAGATAACATTTATATCTCGTCTTATAGATATTTCCATAAGAGACTTCATAAGATATTTACCACTAAGTTTAGTCTGATCAACTATATCAAATCTCTTTCCTATTGGCTTCTTTATCTGTCCGCTCTTGTACATTTCGTACTTCACCTTGTCATCTTCATCCAAAAGAGACATGGGATAATTAATAACGTCAGATGCAGAAAACTCAAGCAGCAGATAACGAAAATGAAAATCTTTCATCCGATCCATTTCGTTAAAAAATGCCTGCTTCTTCCTTCCTAAGTTCATACTAATTTCAGACACGGATGCTTTTCTTTCTATGCAAACCACGTCTTCGTAACCCTTTAGGGTATAGTCTCCAGTATGAAGCGTTCCTATTTCCATACCTTCACACTTATCGTATTCACCAAAGAACCAACCATCCTGCTCTCTGGTATCTTTTATTACGGTGTATTTAGGTATTTGTTTTCTTGGCATATTTAACTTATTTTTTTGTAAACCTTAATTCACCACCATCATAGGATGGCCTATTTGATTTTGCTGGACCTCTAAACTTGCTATACACTTCATTGAAAGTTTCTGGGTCCATTTCTATAGAAACACTTTCTCCTGCTTTTAAAGACCACACTGAATCAAATATTTCTTCTGGTGTCTTAGTTGCTGGTGAAGGCTTGCTAAAAGCTGCTGGCTTAGGAGGCGCTGCTTTTGGTACTGCCTTGATTTCATTGTCTGTTTCTTCTTCCCACGACTGGAATCTATCGCTACTCATTTTTATTTCTCCTGACTATCTCGTTAAAGTATGAAACGTAATGTGACTCTTTGCCAGTTACGGACTTGTGACACCCCCTACACAGGGTAATCCCATTGTCTGTATCGTGACGAAGGGAGCTTGCTGAACTCCATTTTATTATGTGATGAACATTCAACAAAACTTTTTTCCCTCTTTTATTACACATTTGACAAGTATATTTGTCTCGTTTTAGTACATCAAGACGAAATTGTTTGTAGATCGGGTCTTCGTAGTCTCGCCTTCTCGACATCGCTTTTCACCATTTTTTCTGCTAATTGTTTAAAACTAATATTTCTCTCCCATCCAAGTTCCTGTTCTGCTTTTTTAGGTATACCCAAAAGATAATCTACTTCTGCGGGGCGATAAAACTCTGGATCAACCACAACCAAATTAGACCAGTCATCAATTCCAACACTAGCAAAAGCCGCATCAAGAAACTCTCTAACGCTGTGAGTTTCACCAGTGCCTATCACGTAATCATCTGGATCATCTTTTTGTAGCATAAGCCACATCGCATTAACGTAGTCTTCTGCGTGTCCCCAGTCTCGCTTTGCGTCTAGATTGCCCAGCCTAAGTGCTGGAAACTCATCATCCATACCAGACGCCACATACTCGCCAATCCACTTGGTAATCTTTCTTGTTACAAATTTTTCGCCACGCCTTTCGCTTTCGTGGTTAAACAAAATGCCACAACTTCCGTGTATGCCATATCCTTCTCTGTAATTTCGCACCAAATGATGCGCTGCTAATTTTGCGATAGCATAAGGACTCTGTGGTACAAAAGGCGTATTTTCATCCTGAAACTTTATTTCTTTAAATCTGCCGTTGACGGTAGAGAAGTTCTTTCCAAACATTTCACTGCTGCTAGCTTGGTAAAATCGCATCTCAAATCTTCTTTCTGAATATCTGATTGCTTCAAGTATATTTAAAACACCGCCCGCAGTGATATCCCATGTTAGGTTGGGCTGCTTAAAGCTAGTGCCAACATGAGACTGAGCAGCTAAGTTGTATATTTCGTCTGGCTTGTGTTCTTCTATGATCTTGCTGACGTTGAAGCCGTCAGTTACGTCGCCCTCTACGAGTACGACATTTTGCAAGATATGATTAATATTCAATGTGTTTGGTGTGCTTGTACGTCGCGTGACACCAACAACCTCATAACCTTTACTAAGTAATAGTTCTGCTAAGTAGCTACCGTCTTGTCCGGTTATGCCGAATATCAACGCTTTCATTCTTTTTCCTCGTTTTTGATTAATGTCTCTGGTGTAAGGAAAGGTTGGTCGATATCACCGTCCTCATACTGAGTATAATCTGAAAGCCGTTCTTTCTCTCTTTCAGTGGCTAATCGCATCTTTTCCATTTCTATTCCTATTTTCGACCTGAATTCTGAACTCGTCGCTATTTGTTTCACTAGCGATGCAAAAGTCTGCTTTGAATCCTCAATCGCCTTGATCCTTTGCTCTCTGGTGCCTTTGAGGTCTTTGAGCATGGTTGCTTTTCGCCCCTGAAGATCTTTGTAGTCTTTAGACAGCGTTTCTTGCGAAGCTCTTAGAACGGCTATCTGACGCTCCAGATTCATGATGTAGTCCACATCTCGCTGATCTTTGTCTCGCGCCTTTTCATTCTGAACAAGACGCTCGTTAAGCACTATTTCTTCTTGGCCTTCATGTTGGGACCGTAGAATCCGATTCATTAGGATTTCAAGCTTTATCGTATCTATTATCTGCATTTCTTCGGTATGAAACACATCATCCTTGAACTGGCTCCACATTTTTTTGAAATGAAATTGAAACATTTCTAATTCATCTTGTGAAAATTGATTAGCAAGCTCTTTATAGTATGGTTTCGTCTTGAGTTCATTTGCTACAGCCGCCTCTTTCTTTTGCGATGAAGAAAATCCGACCCGTTTGGCAATCCAGTCCCTAATTGATTCGGGATCACGCCCTAGAGTCTCGGCAATAGCTTCTGGAGAAAGAACCTCGCAGTTCTGCTCGATAAAATCCATTTCCTCAATAGAGTATCTACCCTTCTTCATAGTCAAATTCTCCGTTGAGTATCTCTTGTAGTTTTTTTATTATTTTTACTTTACGACTTTTTGTTAGTTTACCTTTATTTTTTAATTTAAGATAATCCGAGCGCATGTTTGCAGGAAGTTTTTGGTCTATTATGTCGTGTATTTCTGTAAGGTGGGCCTCATCTTCTATATCTGACCCTGTGGCTATGTGGAATAATTCATGTATGTCTATGGGTTCAAGTATGCTCTTTTTGGTATTCTGCATTTTTTGGGCATCACCCACTTCATAACGGTAATAATTATCGCGTTTAAAGTTTTTTAGTCTGTTGCTAAGGTGGATATACAGAAAGTTTTCCAAAGAGCGCGATTTATCATAGTGGGCTAGTCCTGAATATGCAATAAGAAAGGCTTCTTGACGTATGTCCTCACACTCAAATGACGTAAATACATATTTATGGGCGATTTTATCTACTACAAAATTAAATGCCTGCATAAATTTCTCTTCTGTTACTCCATTAGGTAGCTCCATCTTTATCTTCACCTTCTTCATCTTCCAATAATGACGCAATTGACTTGTCTTCCTGCTCCAAGTCGGCTTTGACAGACTCATCAAGCTCCGCAGTGGACTTCATTTGTAACTCAACATCTATTTCTTTGTGTTTTTCGCTCATTTTTCTCTCCTTTTTGGGTTTACAACTAGTTATATACACAGGAGCATTAAAATGCTCATATAAATGTGCGATTTTTGCAGAGATAAGCTATAGTATGGGGACTTTGGTCGGAACATTTAGATTTAGGGCGATTTCATTAACGCTGTCACGTAAAAAACTGTCCTGTTCGTGGCGCTTGGACGGTGGCACCCTCCCAAGGTGGGGTTATCAGAGTGAAATTTTTCTTTTGAATGTTAGGAATTGGACTTAGGTACTACCCATGCCTAATACATTTGGCAGTTGTTGGTTTCAGTAATGGAATATGACGAAAGAATTTTCTCATAGTGAGCGCGGCTCTCACCCAGACCCTTCCAACAAGAACAACTGATTAATGGTTCACTAATAAATGTTTCATATCCTGCTGACGGGCTTGTTGGTAGGATAAAAGCCGAGGGTACGTAAATATGAAATCACCATGTGTAAGGATATGCGCTTTAAACAAAGAGCATTGGTGTGTTGGGTGCGGAATGACTGTTAGGGATTTAAGAATATGGAGAAGTGTCGATGAAGAAGAACAAGAGCGAATCGTCAAAGAAAGTCGTGAGAGGGTCCGCTTGCAAGAACTGCGGGACGACGATCTATTACAAGATGACTAAAACAAAATACAAATGCGTCATGTGCAGGTCTACACACATAGACAGAGGCAAATAGGGGCGATTGCTGCTATCAGGGGCGAGTCTAGATGGTTTAGATACGACATATTATATTATTTTGTGTTGGTTGTGTTTGAACCACCCCGCGCAAAACGCGGTGCGCATGGGGGCGCGTCGGTGAACAAATAATACCCCAAAAAAACTTTGACAAAATTCCAAAATTAAGGTGCAGAGGGCTTGACAAATCTGCCGAAGTATGTATAATAGAAGCATGACACACAACAATAACACTACTTCAAAAGGTAACAAGATGTTTAACGTAGAATTTGAAAAACAAAACGGTGACTGGGCTTTCCGCATTTTCCGCACTCAAGCCGCTGCTGACGTGTTCGCCAAAAACGCCGAGATGCAGGGTTGCAAGATCCTGTTTTGCGGCAATCCTCGGGACGTGTTGGGGGAACCTACTTGGAGTAGCGTTACAATGGATGGAAAATTTTCTTGCGATTGATCGCGAGAAGTGACCAGACTTGTCACAGAGGTGTGATACAATACAAACAACACAAACAAAGGAAAATTATGAGTTACGAACAAAAGATGAGCAACCCTGAAACTGGACGCATGTTTGACGAGTACGCTCGTTTGATCCGTGAGACTATCGAGATTCCCAACGCTATGTTGCCGGAACGATTCCGAGATGGTCGCATGGTGTATGGTGGGCCATCCTTGCAAGAGCTTGAAAACAAGATCAGGCAAGAAAAAGACACCGAAAGCGAATACCGCAAGCTCAAGCTAGAAAAAGCAGAGCGAGCAGAAGAATACCGCAAACAATGGGAAGCAAACCCGGACTCCCCATTGACATACAATGAGAATGAGAATATGCTATATGCTGC
>MDSZ01178697.1_pt1 | contig 12223 bp, 11 predicted proteins | sample 811201 | NCBI WGS metagenome assembly MDSZ01 (sample SAMN05326647, study PRJNA326480) | marine metagenome | isolation source: seawater | place: Indian Ocean: North | collected 2010
GTAATCATAAACATTATGATTTAAACTATTAGAATTATTTGAAGTATTTGAAGTATTTGAAGTATTTGAAGTATTTGAAGTTGTTCTAGTACTTGTTGATTGTGGATTAGGAAGCATTGGATTTGCATTAACATATTCTGGTTCATTTCCATAATTAATATTACGATGAATACTGTTTTCACCCATATTATCCATAGATTCTATTTTTAATTGTTTATAATATTCTTTCTTCGTCATAATGTTATCATAAATAATATATGCTACAAATAGTAATAATAGAGTAATAGAAATAGAATAAAAATTAATTTTTGTTGGGATTATACTTTTTACCATTATGTATTAAATGTAGAATAAAAAATAATAAAATTGATATAAATATTTATATTTAACTAGAATAATAAATGCAAGCATTTTATTGTAATGAAGATAGTGATGTAATTGAAGTAGGGGTAGATGAAGCAGGAAGAGGTCCTTTATTTGGAAGAGTATATAGTGGTGCAGTAGTATTGCCTAAAAGTAATTTTGATTATTCTATTTTAAAAGATAGTAAAAAATTTACATCAAAAAAGAAAATAAATGAAGCTGCAGATTATATAAAAAATAATGCTTTATATTGGTCGGTTTCTTATGAAGATGAAGATGTTATAGATAAAATAAATATAAGACGTGCAACTCATCAATGCATGCACAAGGCAATTGTAAATTTAATAAAAGAAAATAATATAAATGAAGAATATTGTCTTTTATTAGTAGATGGTAATGATTTTACTAAATTATATTATAATGAAAAACATATTTCATATTTAACAATCAAAAGTGGAGATAGTTGTTATAGTTCAATTGCAGCTGCATCAATATTAGCAAAGGTGGAAAGAGATAAATATATTGAAGAATTGTGTGAATTAAATCCAGAACTAAGTGATAAATATGCTATTGATACAAATAAAGGATATGGTGCAAAAAAACATTTGGAAGGAATAAAAAAACATGGAATAACAAAATGGCATAGGAAAACATATGGAATTTGTAAAAATTATGCTGAAGTAAAAATTTAAAATTAAAATTGATTTTGCGTATATGAAAATAAAGATATAAAAAACTTTTTTAATAATGAGACATATATTAATTTTTGATACAGAAACAACTGGATTATTACCGAAATATTTTAGTAATAGTGATAAAAATATAATGAATAATTTATCTATTTTACCCTATATTGTACAATTTAGTTGTATTTTGTTTGATACAAAAACAATGAAAATAATAGATAAAATAGATAGTATTATAAAAATACCAGATGATATTGTTGTTTCTGAAGATAGTACAAAGATTCATGGAATAACAAAACAAGATACATTGAAGGGTGATTATATAACAAATGTATTAGATAAATTTGATAATTTATTTAAACAATGTGATTTGCTTGTTGCTCACAACCTACAGTTTGATTCTAATATTTTAAAAATAGAATATTTAAGAAATAATAGAGAATTCATAGATTTGAGAAATAAAGAGTATTATTGTACTATGCAAAATTCAAAAGACCTTTGTAATTTAGAAGCGACTAATTCACTTGGAACATATATAAAATTTCCAAAATTAGATGAATTGCACAACAAATTATTTAATGTAATGCCAAAGAATTTGCACAATTCATATTATGATATTATAATTTCATTAAGATGCTTTCTGATGTTGACTAATAATGTTGATTTATTTAAGTATAATAAAGAATTAAAAAATATATATGAAACAAAAATAGAAAAATGATAAATTATTTATAGATTGTAGTTAATATTAATTTTAAAATTTAAGTTTATTCAATATTAATCTTTTCTTTTTTTTTATTAATTAAACTTCCAATAACTGATATAAAAGAATCATTTAATTCAAATCTTATTCCAATAACTTTGACTTGTATATTATCATTTTCATTAATAGAGTTAAAATATTTATTTGAGTGATGATGGTCTCTTGCTATGAAAATAACTATTGGTGATACTTCATATCCTGGTATTTCAGCACGAATACCAGCTTTTGTTATATTTTTTGCAACACAATCAACTTCCATATTTTCAACTGGCAAACATACTAGACATTCATAAACAACATTAAAACGGACACTATCCCCTTGTAATAAACCAGAAGAATATTTTAAAATATTACAAGAATTTTTTTTAATGAAACCTTCTTTATTGCATTTTCCTTCAATCTTTTTAGATAATATATTAGAAAGTACTTCTCTAAGATTTTCACCAATAGAATAGGATTTAACATTAATATTAATATTGGATACCATAGGACTAAATATCCCTATTTTTTTTGAGTGTCTTTTTTATCAGTTTTTTCAACTTTTTCACTTTTCATAATTTTGCTCATTTATATAATACAAGTATAATTATTAAATCAATTTTAATAATTATATTTAATTAGTAAAATATTTATTTTTAATTTGAAAATATAAATCTAGTAATCATCGTCATCCTCATCGCATGAATTTTGACAAATATATTGTCCAGTGCCTTTCATTTGAACAATATTAATTGTTTTTTTACATAAATCACATGTTGCACGTTTATTATTTGGTTTTTCTTCAATAAATAAAATATCATTTAAACCATCATCTGCATAATATCCTGAGCATATATTACATTTTTCACTATATGTATCATCCATAACTGGTGAACAATCTTCATTTTTGCATAATAATTCAGTTTCCATTAATTTGTAATATAGATGAATTACAAATTATATTTAAATTTTTTAATTTTTAATTTATTCTATCATTTCTAATTCATTATGAATGAAATATGTATTATTATTTACTAGTTGATAATTAACCAAACACATTACCAAATGTACTCCAATCATCGTATAATTGTAAAAAGGTTTAATAATGAAAAAAAGAATTATTAAATATACTTGCATGGCGGTATTAAAAAATATACTATTATTTGGAATATTATATGTTGATAGAAGTATTCCAATAAGAGGAGGAAATCCCTGTATTAAACTTAACAAATTGTTGACATTATTAGAAAAATATGTTTGTCTTTTATTTTCTATATGATGATAATATATTGTATCAACTAATGATAATTCAAATACAAAGAGGAAGATTAATAAAAAAAACTGCAAATAACGTTGATGTAATTCTAAATTATGTATATATATATTAGCAAAAAATTGTCCTAATACTCTTACGTCAATTGAAAACATATCAAATAATAAAAATTTTTCATGTTTATAGTTAATAATAGTATAATCTGGTTTATTTATATTAAGACAAATATTATTGTGAAAATAATAAGAGCTTATAACTACTAGTCCATTTGATGCTATATCAAAAAAATAATAAGCACTATATTTTATTTTATTTTCATAGTCTCCTAATAAATATGAGTAGCTGATAACTGTTGTTAAAAAATTAAGAATATATGTATATTGTAAAATATACTCTGAATAAATTATTGGCAAATTCTTTAAAAATATTTTTGAAATCATTTTTAATATAATACATCCCCAGTACAATTGCAATGAAAATAAACCATATGTGCATATATATTGAAAATTACGATCAAAATATTCATTACCTAAACTGTCATAAAAATAATTTGATAATAATATATTATTTATATAATCATATATTCTTGTTTTAAAGAATAATACTGCAAATAATAATTCTGATATTTTACCAATCATTGTATTTTTTAAAATTTGTGAAATTCCTAGAAAAACACTACTTGTTTCAGTTAATAAAAACATTTTGGCAGAATAAAAATTATTTTTTAAATCAATTTCATTTATAAAAAGTACATATGAACATGTAGAAATTGCTAATATATGATGAATAATAGTATCAAATTTCTTTAAAGGAAGAAAAAACAATTCACATGTCAAATAAACAAATAATAATTTAATTATTAAACCATAATCAATGTCAAATGTACAATTTATTGTAATTAGTGTACTGATAATAGTTAATAAATAATTTGATATTTGTTCAGTATCTTCATAATTAATTTTATTTTTTAAAAATAAATTGATTATCATTATTTTTTACTATATTTGCATTTATTTCTTTAGTATGTTTTTATATTTAAATTTTTTAATTTTTAAATTGTATATAATAATATTTATAGTTTTATATCTTTATTGAACATTTTATTAATTATATATTCATTTGGTGTCATAAAGGATAATTTCGTAAGATTTTTATATCGTAATATTAATTCTACAAATAAAGATAGTCTTTCATTTGGAATACTTTTAATTGAATCTATGAAATTATTATTAGTTATAGATGAAATAATTTGTACAGCCTTTCTTTTTGGTGCTGAATCAAAAGTAATACCAGTTGATTTATTATCAGACATATTTTTTATTTTAAGTTTAAGTAAATAATTATTACTATTTTTATCTAAAAAGTTCACAATGAAACCAATAGTATCTTCATTATTATCTGGATTAGTAATAAGATATTTTGATTTTATATTATTAAGTATATTTTTTCTATCCCCTTCTTTACCTTTTTTCCAATTATCTTCATCATTATATTTTACATATAATTCGTAATCATCATTTTTGAGTGGATGAATAAATCCAATTGCAATATCATTTTTGATAAGATAATTATCGCTATATTTTTTTAATTCTTTTTCAAAAAATCCCTTTTCTTCGTTTTGTTGAAAATACTCAATAATTCCAATCTTTTTACTGTAATGTAAATAATCAAAAACATGATGAATTATTAATTTTTTTAATATTTTATCATCATTAATAAATTGAGAAATATGATTAAGTGTAAAATTATTTTTATCTAAAGAATTATTTTTTGATTGTAAAATAGAATCATATATATTTTGTATTTCTTCAATATTAATATTGTAATTATAAGATTCACTTGGTCGTTCTCTTTCTTCTTCATATTTAACTTCATTTGGCTTAATGCGAATCATAGATGCTTTATTGTTTTGAGTATTTATTCTTTCATACATATTTAATCTAGTATCATCAAAATCACTAGGTTGATAAATATATAAATCTTCAACATTAATAAGATGCCCTATTCTATCATATTTGTCTAATAAAAAGTTGTTTTTATTTTCAATTAATTTATTCAATGCTGAGTAAATTTGTTCTTTTGGATATTCTTTATCTTTATTTTTATTAATTTCAAAAAACAAGTCTTTTTTTGTATAAAAGTATTTTTCTTGAAAGAGTTGTCTAATTTTATTAATTAGAACATTATTAGAACGTAGCATATTTGTTAAATTATAAGTATTATCTACTTTTTTTAGTATTTTATCAATTTTGTCTATTTTATCATCATTGATATACAAGCATTTATAATAGCAAGTATCTTGATAATCGCATATTGATGTATACGGTTTATCTCCAACTTTAAATATAATATTTTTTTTATTTGATAAATTAATAGGTATTTCAATATTTGTCATTTTTTCAAAAGAGAAATTATTTTGTTCAATGTTTAATAAACAATCAATTGAACTTTCTTTCAATGTTCTAGTGATGTTTCCAATTTGTATAGCTTTCTTTTCAGCTAATCTGTAAACATAATGGTCAATGCTTTCTTTAAGATTATTTTCTAATAAAGTTGCATAAAAATATATGCATACATTTCTTTCTTCAAGAGGTAATAATTTATGACTACAATTTCTTACAGCTCTTCCTATAATTTGTTCTAAACGATTCATATTATACCAAGGTTCCATTATATGAACATTTCTTATAAACTTAAAATCAATTCCTTCACTACCACTTTTAGATATAAAAACAACCTTAATTTGTTCACCATTTTTATTATTGTCATTAGTGATTGCTTTTAATTCTTCATTTCTGTATTTGCTAGGTGAGAAATATTTATCTCCAGTAATCATAATATATTTTTTATTAGTGCTTTGTATTTTTAATTTTCTTTTATATTCATCGCTATATAGTGATTTAACGTCCCCGTATCTAGAGTATCCTAATTCTTCTAAAGCGAGTACAACAGGTGTAATACCACCATCAATATATTGTGAATAAACTAATGATATTCCGTTAGAATTTTCAATGTTATTAATAATTTCTGATATTTTACAACTGTATTTTCCAATATTTTCTTTTGAAAAAATTCTTCCGTATTTGTTAAGATAATTATCTTTGTATTTAAAATTGGAACGGTATGGTACTTCATTATTTTCTTCAAATGTCATAATATTAGATAATCCTTTTTTGCCAACAAAAGTGAATTCTTTTCTTTCGCTGTAATTATCATCAAAATCAATATTTGGATATGTCATATTTAAAAGTTCAATTGGTATTTGAAGTTTACTATATCCTAATGAAGTAATATTTTGGTCATTAATATCACTAATATTTGATTTTTTTACTAAATTGTTAATAACATGTTCATAAGCTAAATTTTGATAATTCCCAATTTTAATATTATATGTATCAATAAATTGTAGAGGTTCAATAATATCAGTTTCATTAAATTGTAATCTAGGATAGCTAATAGTTTTAAGGCTTTTTTCTTTATCAAATTCATATGGAAAAATTCTAAAAGGGAATGTATATGGATTATCACCTCTAACAAAAGATACAAAACCTCTAGTTTTTTCAATAAATTTTTGTTTTCCTATTTCATATCCTTCATCCATTATAAAATTACCATCATTATCAAAAATTTCAGATACTTTAACTTCACTTTTCTTATCATTTAGATTTAAAAGATTTATAAGATATACGATTTCTTTATAATTATTATATATTGGTGTAGCTGATAAGAGTAATAAATGTAAATTATCGGTATATTTAACTAGTTTATTTAAATTATTAGAAATTCTTTTTTCTTCGTTTTTACTTGAAACACTGCGTATATTGTGTACTTCATCAATGATAATTAATCTATCTTCAAACATTTTTTTTATTTTTTTTATAGATACATTTGATATACTTTTTCCTTCTTGTTCGCCGATAGCTTTATCAATATAATTTGCGAATTTGGTATATCCCATAAAAGTATAATATTTGTTAATGATTTGATTGATTTGTTTTGTAATTTTTTCTTTTGTTATTCCTTTTATATTCATTGGATTAATTTCATTTAATAGTTCATTTCCTGTACAAGCATTTAAATTCCAATAACCATTATTTAATTCTAATTTTCTTTCATCAAATAATTGTAATTTAAAATTTTCTTGTACATTAGGCGATGCAACAACAATAATTCTTCTATTTATATTTAATTGTTTTAAATAGTTTCTCATTTCTTCTGCTACGCCAATAGCAGTACATGTTTTTCCTGAACCAAGACCATGATAAAGTAATAGACTATTATATGGTGTTTGAAATGATAAGAAGTTTTTTACAAAACTTTGATGAGGATTTAATTCAAATTTAGTATTACATAGGAAATCTGAGTATTTTTTTATTTCTTCTATATTTTTTTTTTACTGTACCATCATATTTTGTATCTTGAAATTCTTTTTTTGAACTTATTTTTAATATAAAATTTGGGTCTTCATTTAAAGGATATATGTTATTATTTTCATAATCTTTTAATTCATTTTGCATCGTTTTTTCATATTGTTTTTTAAATTCATTTAGTTTTTCCTTTTCAAAAATGGATTTCATTTTTTCTTGTAGTTCTTCACTCATATATTTAATATATATTTGTTTTTATAATTTTTTATATTAATATAAAATTACTCCAAATTTTATTTACTTTTGAAAGCATATCTATTTTTTCTAAATTATATGGTCTTAATAACTTTATAGTTTCTTCAAATGTTTTCCATGATACTTTAGATACTTCTGATTTTTGATAATTTTCGCTTATTGGTATATCATCAAACATTAGAGCTATAAAATATTTGTGTTTATATGATTTGTGATTTGAACCTGTAAAAATTTCTTCATATGGTATTACGTTTTCTAAAATTACCATATTATCCTTGTTCATTCCGGTTTCTTCTTCAAATTCTCTTAATGCACAATCTAAATCTTTTTCTTGAAAATTTCTTCTACCTTTTGGAAATCCCCATTCTGTTTCACTCCATCGTGTAATTGATTTTTCTATTAAACTCTTTAAATAATTGATATCATATGATTTAAAATAGCTATACATTTTTTTAAAGTATAGAAGATTAAAGTCAGATTCATTATATGCTTTTGTATGTTGTTCTAGTAGTTGTTCTTTTTCTTCTAATGTCATTTCATTTATTAAATTTACGATATAATTTTCATTATAGATTGGATATTTCCCTCTTATAAAATCACTATATCCAAAACTATCTTTTCTTCTTATTAATAAATATTCAGGTTGTTTATTTGGTAAAATTTTTATACATATTACACCTATACTTGTTATTGGCATTTTGCAATCATTAAATAAATGTCCTGTTTTACCACAATTATTGCAGAAATAATTATTATTTTTCATATTTTTTTCTTAATTTAACACTGTTTTTATGTTTAAATATTTATTATAAAATATACTTTCTTATGTATGAATCAATTAAATTCTAAAATTTGGGGACCTCATTATTGGTTTGTTCTTTTAACTATTGCCATGACATATCCTATTGAACCTAATGAAGTTATAAAAAAAAAGTATTATGAATTTTTTCATAATTTACCTATTTTTTTACCAGATACTGAAATATCAAATGATTTTAGTAAAATTCTTGATATATATCCTGTATCATCTTATTTAGATAATAGAGATTCTTTAATTAGATGGGTACATTTTATACAAAATCAAATTAACAAAAGAATGGGTAAACCTGAAATTACTTTACATGAAGCACTTAAATTATATTACTTAAATTATGAACATAAGGATATTGAGAAAAGAAAAATGAAAATTTGGAAAAAGAAATATTTATACATTATATTCGTAATATTTATATTTATTATTATTTTAACTACATATAATATATAAATGAATTTAAGTAATAATTTAATTGGTGGTGAAGTTATTGGATACGGTGGATTTGGATGTGTTTTCAGACCAGCTATTAAATGCAGTTCTAATAAAAAAATTATGAAAAATAGTATATCTAAAATTTTAATAAGAAGAAAAGGAAAAGAAGAATTTGAACAAGCAAAAGTTCTTGAAAGTATATTATACAAAATTAGAAATTATAGGAAATATTATATATTACCTACCACAATTTGTATACCAAAAAAATTTAGAAAACAAGATTTACATAAATTTGAGCGTAAATGTAAATCATTTAAAAATAAAATTACTAGGAAGAATATTAATAAAAAGAAGAATTTTCTAGTTAATGTTATTAGTCAGGATGGTGGTTATATTATTGATGAGTATATTAAGCATATTAGAAATATAAATAAGTTTGATGAATATAATTTTAAAATTATGGATTTAATAAAAAATGCTGTTATACCAATGAATACTAAAAATGTATATCATTTTGACCTTAAATCTAGTAATATTTTATTCAAAAAAAATCAGAATTTTCAAATTATTGATTGGGGAATATCATATGTTAATTATAATGATGATTATCAAGATATTATGAATAGACCATTACAATTTAATGTTCCCTACACTATTTTATTGTTTTACGATAGTTATCAAGATGCTATTAATACAACAGCAAATAGTAATTTTGGTTTTATATCTAAAGATGATGCTCTTGAATGTGCAGAGTTTATTATTACTGATTATGCAACTAAATATAGTTCGGGTCATTTACCATTTTTAAGATTAATTAGTAAACAAATGCTTCCTGATTTTAGTGAAATTTACTTAATTAAAAATTTTATTGCTCTTGCTATTATGGAAAAGGATAATTATAAACAAGTTGACGGTAAACTTATTTTCAATAGAAAAAAATATTACCAAGATGTCTTTAAACATAATATGGATATTTTTGGTGTTTTATCTAGTTATTTTAATTTTTACGATAATGATTTTAAAAAAAAAATACCTAGAAATTTATATCAAGAAATTGTTAATAATTTAAATATTTATTTCAAGCCTCTTATATTTGATTGTTCAAATAAAAAGGTCTCAACTTCACATTTATTGAATCAAATTAAAAAAATTAATTTGGGAAAATATAAAACTAGTTATTTATCAAAAAAATCTAGTTCACTTAAAAAATCAGCTAGTAAATCCAAAAGTAAATCCAAAAGTAAATCCAAACGCAATTATAAAAGCAAATCTAAAAATAAATCACGAAAAAAATCAATTAATAATTAAAAATTTTATAATCATCTATATTATATGAATTTAGAAGTATTAATACTTATAATAACTGGTTTTTTTATTGCAAATACATATTATGATAATAAATACATTGAAATGTTTAAAAATAATAAAAAATATATTTCTATGGCATTATATGGTTTTATTGGTATTAGCTTATATATTTTAATTAAAAGAAATCCTTATAGAAGTAAAGAAATGATTAAACAAGCTTCTAATGTTGTTAAATATATGCCTGTTGATAAAAGTTCTATTTCTATGTTAGAACCTGTTGCTGAATATTTTTCACCAAAAAATAACAATGTTAATCATTATCAAGAAAGAAGATTAATGAATTCTGGTACTAAGACTACAAAACGTTCTGTCAGTGAAACTAAAAAAAAATATGTTGCTTCACAACAATCATGGAAATGCGGTGATTGTAGTCAACCTTTATCTGCATGGTTTGAGGTTGATCATAAAACTAGACTTGAACATGGTGGTTCTAATCATATTGATAATTTAGTCGCATTATGTAGAGAATGTCATGGAAAAAAAACGGCTATGGAAAATATGTAAATGTAAATACTATAAAAATACTATAATTTAACACTATTATTACAATTTAAATATGTATTGTAATTATATGGACGGTAATAATAAAGAAAAAACTATATCAATTATAATTACATCTGCTATTATATTTTTATTTTGTTGTTTTTATTTATTCAAATTTAGTTTTAGTTATACTATAATGTTTATTATTATGTTTGTAATTATTTTAATCATGATTAATTATTTTTTTAATAATACTATTTATGAATCATTAAACAAAGTATTTCCTGATACATTTAAAAGTATTCTTTCTAAAAATATCCTTCCTGTTTATTTAATATTATTTGTTGTATTACTTTTAATGTACTTATATGAACTATATTATCCTAGTTTTATTAATAATAAATATTATCCACTATACATTGCTTTTGCTGTTAGTTTAATATCATTTATTTTATATACTATTGTTAATAAATTTGATGATTTAAATTATAGTGAATATATACATTTATTTGCGATTCATCTAATATTAATAGTGTTTATATTTATAATTTTGTTTTCTTTATATTATGCTACAATTAATAGCAATATTGTTTTTATTTCTATAGGTGTTGCTATATTATTGTCTTTTCTTTTAATATTATATTTTAATCCAGAATTTATACAAAATTTAAATAATAGTTTTTTTGATTGGCTTTATGGAGGTACACCAACTGCAAATTTTTTTATGAAAATATATGACACTATAAAATTTGAAATAAATAATAATTCATCTTTAATATGGTTAATATTAATTATTCAAGTAATATTGTTATATTTCTTTTTTTATGGGAATGACCTTTCACATAATATAATTAAATTATTAACTCATGATGGTAGAATGTTATTAAATGAAGTAATGTACTTAGATAAAAAAGCATCTTTAGGTAAAATTTCACAATTCAGAAATTATAATGAAAATGATGAAAATTATGAATATAATTATGCTATTAGTGGGTGGTTTTATTTAAATCCACAATATAATAATGAAAATTATGTTGATATTTTTAATTATGGAAATAATCCAGTAATATCATACAAAGGTTCTGACAATAGTTTGCAAATATCTTTTAATAAAGTTAAAGATGATAAAGAAAATATAATAATTAATAATTTTGAATTTCAAAAATGGAATAATATTGTTATTAACTGTAGATCTGGTCAACATATAGATATATTTATAAATACAAAGTTAGTTGCTAGTGAAAAAATAGTTATTGATAAATTTGATAATGAAAAAAATATTGAAATAGGTGATTCTGATCTACGAGGTGCAGCTTGTAATATTGTTTATTATAATAGAACCTTACCTATTTGGTCAATATATCTTTCTTATTATATTTATAGCTCAATGGAAATACCATATATAAGTATAAGTAAAGATAAAGAAGACAAAGAAAAAAA
>MDSZ01262177.1_pt1 | contig 12223 bp, 9 predicted proteins | sample 811201 | NCBI WGS metagenome assembly MDSZ01 (sample SAMN05326647, study PRJNA326480) | marine metagenome | isolation source: seawater | place: Indian Ocean: North | collected 2010
AGAAGCTAAAGATAAAGAATAAGTTTGTTATTCATGTACCTCCTTTGACCTCCGATGTTCAGCGTCGGAGGTTTCTTTTTTTCGCAACTAATTAATGGGACGGAGGATCGCACATGTCATTTCCTGAATTAACACCCACATCTACGACTTCTGCCATTACTTTGCCGGTAACTTCCAGCGATACAGCTGCTATAATAACTGGTTCTTTGGCAGTAGGTTTTTACACAAGCACAGCATTTGTAAGCGGTGCCATGGCACAAGTTGCATACACTTACAAGAGGCTTGGGGGAGATGTACTCGATATTGAACTAACAGCCAAAAACGTCTATAATCACTACGAGGAGGCCGTTTTAGAATATAGCTATATCGTGAACCTCCATCAAGCTAGAAACTCCTTAGGAAGCGCTCTAGGTGGCCCTACAGGGTCATTTGATCATAAAGGAGACATTACATCAGGCGATGGAGTATCACTAAAATATCCAAAGTTTCAATTCGATTATGCTTTTAGAAATGCTGATAAATTTTCATCAGAAGCAATTGTTGGAGGCACAGAACCAATCTATTCTGCTTCTTTAGACAGAGTAAACAATCAATCAGACTACGACTTACAACAAATTGTTTCTAGCTCTCAAGGAGATTCGGCATGGTCCGGTATGGGCAACAAAAGAATTAAAGTTAGACAAGTATATTTTGTTACTCCAAGACAAATGTGGAGATTTTATGGGTATTATGGTGGTCTTAATGTTGTTGGAGACTTTCACAACTATGGTCAATATGCTGATGACTCAACATTTAACGTCATACCTCCATGGCAAAACAAAGCGCAAGCAATTGCATACGAAGATCACCTTTATACAAGAACATCACACTATTCTTATGAGATTGTCGACAACAAACTAAGGCTTCACCCGACACCAGACTCTACATCGCCTGAAAAATTTTGGTTTAGATTTACAGTTGAAAACGATGGGGGAGCTTTTGCAACAGGATCATATGATTCAGGGGTAGATGGCATTAACAACATGAATACTTTACCAATGGAAAACATTGCCTTCGACAAAATTAATTCTATTGGCCAACAATGGATCAGAAGGTTTGCTCTAGCACTCTCAAAAGAGACCCTAGGACAAGTTAGAGGAAAGTTTGGAGGTAATGTGCCTATACCTGGTGACAACGTCTCCTTGAACGCTACAGAGCTTCTCAATCAGGCTTCTGCGGAACAAACAGCCTTGAGAGAAGAACTTAATAAGCAACTTGATGAAATGTTATATTCTAAAATAGCTGAAACCGACAAGGCGATGGTCGACAATATGGATGCTATCGTTGCGAAAACTCCATTAAAGATTTTTGTGGGGTAATTTGAATGTCAGAATGGGAAAGACCAACTCAACCTCCTTCCCCGATGTTTTTCGGAGACAAGGAGAAAAACTTAGTAAAGCAAGTTAACGATGAGATCATTGAAAGAGTCGTCGGACAGCAAATTCTTTACTTTCCAATTGATATGGAAACCACAAACTTCCACCCAATTTATGGCGAGGCTATAGAAAAAAACTTTTTGCACCCAATCCGAGTGTATGCACTTGTTGAATACATGGGTGTCGAGACATCATTCATGGAAGGTATTGGTATCGACAAGAAAACCGGTCTAAAAGTCAATTTTCACAAACGAAGACTTACCGAAGATCAAAATCTATTTGTAAGAGAAGGCGATTTCGTTAGATATGGCAGTATTTACTATGAGATAGTAAAAATAAACGAACCAAAACAGTTATTTGGCCAAATTGAGTCTAGATTTGAAGTGACGGCTGAGTGTATCAGAGCAAGAGACGGAGTATTTAATGGCAACTAAAGAATATCCATTGGAACCATCAACAATTGAGACCATTGACACGGCTATTTACAACCTTATTAATGATGATTTTAACTTACACACAAAAACCAACACTGGTTTTCGCAAAGTTCCTGTTCTTTGGATGTCGCCTGAACGTGCTGTCAATTCTAAAGATAAAGATATTAGAGATTCTGTTGGTAAACTGAAGCTTCCTTTGATTTCTGTTGATAGAACAAGTTTTAGTAAAGACCCTACATTTAAAGGAGGTTGGCAAGCAAATGTTTTCCCTGATACGTCTGGACCTCGAGGATATAGGAAGCACCAACGACTTGTCTCAAGAAAAATAGCTCAAGCTCCAACGAGAAAATTCGCATCATCTCAAAGCGGACAATTCAATGCACAACAAAATTATCCTCGAGACAACAAAAGAATTGTATACGAAGAAACTTACGCTCCTATACCTGTTTGGGTGTCTGTAAATTACTCTGTTACATTAAGAACAGAATATCAACAGCAAATGAACGATCTAATGACACCATTTGCAACGAGAACAGGTTTAATTAACGCACTTTTTGCGGAGTATAATGGACACAGATATGAAACTTTCATCCAACAAGACTTCGCATCTACTAACAACACAGCCAACCTTGCAGAGGACGAAAGGATGTTTCAAACTAAAATCGATTTGAAAGTTCTTGGTTATCTTCTTGGAGATGGCACAAATGAAGAAGCTCCAAAAGTAACTGTCAGAGAGACGGTGACAGAGGTAAAACTTATTAGAGAAAGAACAATCGTCGGAGACTCAAAACCATGGGAATCAGATGACGATAGTTTTAGGGACTTTTAATGACTTTGACTTCTAGGGCTACTATTTATTAGGAAAATGATTTTATAAGGAGATAAATCGATGGCTAAAAAATTTGATTTTCTTTCACCCGGAATTGAAATCCGCGAGATTGACCAAAGCTTCCTACCACAAGAAGCAGAAGCAACAGGCCCAATTATTATCGGTAGAACCAGAAAAGGTCCCGCTAACAAACCTGTAAAAATTAGAAATTTAGATGACTATGTATCTGTTTTTGGACTTCCTATTCCTGGTGGTGCAGGAGCACAAGGAGATGTTTGGCGTGATGGAAATACAACTGGTCCAACTTATGCATCTTATGCAGCACAAGCATGGTTAGCATCAGAAAATTCTCCCATTACTGTTGTAAGAATAGCTGGAGATCAGCACCCTCAAGCAACAGATGCAGGTAAAGCCGGATGGAATCTAGGCGGGGATATTACCACTAATGTTGATACAAATTCAACTGGTTATGGTTTATTTTTAATTGAATCAGCCTCAGCTGATTCAATGACTACTGGATCTTTAGCAGCTGTATTCTACGTAAAAGAAGGATACCTTGCCTTGTCAGGAACTGCAGCAGGTAGCTCAGACTTAGTTGAACAAGCTGGAACACTTGTTGAAAGTGTCGGATCAAACTGTGAATTTAAATTAGTAATTAGTGGATCTGGTGTTGCAAAGAAAACTCGTAACTTTAATTTTTCTAGAAACTCCACAAAATACTTAAGAACCGTATTTAACACAAATCCACAATTGGTTAATGGGCTTACTACTCCTTCTGCTCAAAAAGAAAATTATTGGCTTGGAGAGTCTTTTGCTCGTGAAGTTGACGATTTAGGACTTTCTAGCAATGCTCGAGGCACAGTATATGGTATCCTTTTACCTCTTCAAAGCGGCTCTGCTAGCACCTACAATTGGGGTGCTCACAAAGAAGCTGCAGCAGAAGCATGTTCTGGTTGGGTAATTTCTCAACAAGAAAAAGGCCAAGTTGATTTGTTTAAACTTAAGTCTCTTCATGTTGGCGAGGACATTCAAAAAGACTATATGATTGCGATTGAAAATATCTCAGCACCTGCCAATGCCGTCGCTAATCCATATGGAACATTTACCGTGGCAATTAAAACATTGTCTGGTCAGACTGTTGAAAGATATACGGGTCTCAATTTTAACCCATCATCTCCTGATTATATCGCTAAAAGAATTGGTGATCAATACTTGGAATGGGATGAGACAGATCGTCGTTACAGAACTTATGGAGACTTCCAAAATCAATCAAACATCGTTTATGTTGAATTAAAACAATTCATTAAAGATGGTGGTGGACAAGGATTCTTACCTGCTGGTTTCAAAGGGCCAGTTCGACCAAAAGGATTTACTCTTGTTTCTGGATCTTCTGGACCAAATGCACTGGGTGATACCACTGACGATAAAACTCCGGCAACCGCTACGCTTAAGATTGATGACTCTAGAAAAATACAAACTGGTACTGGTATGATAATTTCTGCGGGTACTGACGCAGGCGGTGGTGGTGTCTTTGTTGATGTCAACACCAAAACGGCACTTGATACTGATGCTTTTACAATTGCTTTTGGAGGAGTCAATGCTGCTATAAAAGGTTCAAATGGAACTTCTTTAGCTTCAAAATCCATTGAGTTTGTTTTTAAAAACGCAGCGGATGTTAGTGGAGAAACAGTAGGAGTAAATCAAATAATGATATCCGCATGTAACAACGATGGTTCTAATTATGCCGATGTTGCTACTGTTGCTACAATAATTGCAGCAGTAATTAATGGTGATCAAAATAATTCTGCATTTGATGTTGCTAATAGAACTTTTAGTCAAGCAGTAAAATTTGGTACTGATGTTTCTGGACTTTTAGCAACTACAACAAATGGTGGAGACCCTGATAGTGTATTTGTTGCCTCTGTAGTAAACACAAGTGGCGTTAAAATACAACTTCGTGGTTCACAAGGGGTTGACTCTGGAACAAATGCTGCAAACTTTGGAGCATACGGGGGTGCATGGGCCTCAACAACATCTCATGTTAAGCTTAGTTCTACAAGTGCTCTTCTCACTGAGGATGGCGGCGGTGATCAATCAACAGTAACAGCTGGTGACGCTACAGACGCTACAACAATTACACTTACTGATGGTGCAGGGTCTGCTAACGTTTTAACTGCTAACGTTAATTTCTTTGTTGATGGCAATGACAGTGATGCGACAGCAATCGATAATACAGTGAGCAATTTGGCCACTGCTATTGGTAGTTTATCCGCATTCACTGCTGCTGGAGATGCCTCTACCAATACTATAACCATTACTCATGCTATTGCTGGTTCTGGTGGAAACAGTGCGTTGTTAGAGTTCGCAAATGGTGCTTCAGGTACATTCACAAACCAAGGAAATGCAAACGATACTTCAGAAGCATTTACAGGTGGTTCAGATACGACAGATGATTTTGCTAATGCTTCTGTTGTAGCAAATAATTCTGTTCCAAATGCAGGAGACAATGCCGCAAAGGTTTTTGCTCTGCTTCCTACGGCCTATTCAGCTTCTTTTGTGTTTCCATCTTTAAAACTTACAGTAAATGGTGCAAATTCAAATGGAAAAGCATTTGCGAAAACAGACTTCCAAGGTGTTCGTCATCATAGAGCAACAGCTACAACAAGAGATGATTCATATATTGATTTGGTTAGAACTCTTCCTTCAAATGCAACAATAACCCTAAGTCATCACTTAGGCGAAAGTGAGTCTCTTCCAAGTTCTCATGAACATTCATATATCTTTTCTCTTGATGATGTTGTACAAAGCTCAACTAATACAAATGAATATTATTATCAATCAGGCTCTTATGATTCTGGTGCTTCTTATTCAAACAAGACTGGTGAAGATAGATCAATTAAAGATTTGTTTAGCAAAAAAGTTCGTCAATTTAGAGTTCCTTTCTTTGGTGGACATGATGGTTTAGACTTAAAAGAAGTTGAGCCATTCTCAAACAAAAACTTAACAGATAAAACAAGACAAGGTTCTTATGCTTATAACTCAGTATTCAAAGCTTTAGAATCAATTCAAGATCCTGAGTCTGTTGAGTATAACTCTTTAGCAATTCCTGGGATTACCAACACAGATGTGACTGATGAAATCTTAAGAGTTGCAGCAGAAAGAAAAGACCACTTGGCTATTATAGATATTGAAGGTGGACACAAGCCATCATATGAAAACAATGGATCTGTTACAAATGGAGATATTAATGGAACAATTACTTCTCTCGAAGGAAGAAAATTAAACACTTCTTATGCAGCTGCTTACTATCCTTGGGTACGTTTAAGAGATAGAATAGGCGGCCAAAATGACGTATTGTATGTTCCTCCTTCTGTTGCAGCGGTTGGTGCCCTAGCTAAGTCTGATGCGGCTTCAGATGTATGGTTTGCGCCCGCAGGATTCAATCGTGGTGGTATTAATGAACTTGGAGGATCTCAAGGTCCAATTATTACAGGAACTTGGGAACATCTAACAAAAGATGATCGTGATGATTTGTATCAAACCAACATCAATCCAATTGCTAGATTTCCTTCAACAGATCAAGTTGTTATCTTTGGACAAAAAACTCTTCAACAACAAGATTCTGCTCTTAACAGAATTAACGTAAGAAGATTATTGATTTACCTTAAGTACCAAATCGGTCTTATTGCAGATACAATTTTGTTTAGTCCTAATGTTAACACAACTTGGAGAAGATTCAAGAGACAAGCTGAAGAAGTTCTTGTTGATGTACAAAACAGATTGGGAATTTCTGAGTTTAAATTAGTTCTTGATGAAAGAACAACAACAGAAGATTTGGTAGATAGAAATATCATGTACGCTAAAATCTTTATCAAGCCAACGAGATCTATAGAGTTTATTGCTGTAGACTTTATAATCTCAAGATCTGGTGTAGAATTCTAATCTACACCACTATTTATTATAGAATTTTATAGGAGAAATAAATTATGGCATTTTGGAATGACGCGGCAGCAGATCCGAAAAGAAAATATAGATTTTTAATTAGATTGTTCGGAGATAACGAGCAAGAATCAATTGCTTGGTACGTTAAGAGTGTATCTGCACCTTCGTTTGAAATAACTTCAGTTGAGCATCATTTTAGTGATCATGTATTTAATTTTCCTGGAAAAATTAAGTGGACTGATGTAGAAGTAACATTAGTTGACCCTGCTGGTGGAGATGATGTTGTTTTTAAAACTTTGAACTTGATAAAGAATTCTGGTTATTCTATACCTAATTTGTCTCAAGATGAAAAAGATATATTTAAAACTTTTTCTAAAAACACTTTGGTTAAAAACAATGGTAATGTTTCAATTGAGACTCAAGATGGAAATGGAGATACAATTGAGATTTGGACTCTTAATAATGCATTTATTACAAATGTAAAGTTTGGTGATTTTGATTATGCATCTGAAGATTTAAGAGACATTACTATATCCTTAAAATATGACTGGGCTTCTTGTGAATTTCCTGGTTCTGGTGAAACCGGTTCTCCTTCAGGGACTTTCTTTACTAAAGGCCCTACTAACGGATAACATAGAGGTTTAAATGACATTTTGGAATGAAAGATCTGTTAAGGTCAATCAAAAGCACAGATACAAACTTCAAATAGGCGATCTATTCTGGTGGGTTAAGACAGTTAAATTTCCTTCTATTTCTTCTGAGGCAAAAGAGTTTTCAGAAGGAGTTTCAGCGGGAAAGGTTTTTGTTAAGGGTACCTCCCAAGTTACTTCTTTTAGTGTAACTTTTGCAGATGTTTTTTTAACAAATAGAGAAGACAATAGTATTACATATAATTGCAGCACTAGTGCATTTTTGTTTTGGCTATATAAGGCTCTTGAAGCTGGAGTAGAAAACCAAGTTGTACTTTTAACTGAATCGCCAAGTGACGTTGATCCTAATTTTCCATTTTCACAAGAATTTGTAAACGACAACATTCTTATATCAGAAGGAAAAATAAAAACAATAAAAATTATAAAGTTTTATGGTGATGATGCAAAAGAAGGTATTTTAGCTTTTAAATGTTTGATGCCAAAAATTGATTTTGGTCAAGGCGATTACTCATCGGGAGAGATAAATGAAATAACTGTGGACTTTCAACCAGATGGTTTTAGAATCGATACTTATGTAACAGACGATGAAGAGGGTGATACAAAACAAGGTATTACAGATAATTCATCATCGCCTCCTGTGGCACAAGATACAGAAGCTCCAAGTAATCCTCCTGTAAATAAAACAACACCACAACCTAAAAATAAAAATCAAGAGAATCAGAGTGAAGAACAAAGTACTGATACAGCTATGAGAACTATAAATGGGTATGGAACAAGTCGATAATAACGGAGAAATAATGAGAAACAATACAGAAAGAATAAGAAAACAAGATTCAGAATCTAATAACCCACTATTAGATTTTGTTAAACCATCACATTTTGTGGAATTACCTTCGAAAGGAAAAAGTTATCCAGAAGGCCATGCTTTAAGAAATAAAGATGTGATTGAAGTATATCAAATGACCGCAAAAGATGAAGATATATTAACATCTCAATCTTTATTAAAAAAAGGTGTAGCAATTGACAGATTTGTCGAGAATATACTAGTAGACAAATCAATTGATTTAAGGACATTGTTAGTCTGTGATAAGAATGCAATACTATTAGAATCTAGAATACTTGGATATGGACCAGATTATTCTGTCGATATTACTTGTCCTAATTGCTACACTGTTGGAAAAAGAGATTATGACTTAAGTGAAAAAACTATTCATTATGGTATAGAAGATGAGATATCACAAGAAGGATTGATAAAATATAAGCTTCCTAGATCCGGTGTTGAAGTTGAATTAAAATTATTAACATCTAGAGAAGAAAGCGAAATAATTAGTTCTGTTTTAAATGGCAATGAAAGAAAAAACGTTGAGCAACAACTAAAACTACTAATCCACTCTGCCAATGGCATAACAGATAAAGAACAAATATCTCAATTTATTGAAGCAATGCCAATAATTGACTCTTTGAGTCTAAGAAACCATTATAAAAAAGTTTCTCCAAACGTAGAACTTAAGTATAACTTTACTTGCAACTCTTGTGGGCATCAACAAGAATTGGAGGTGCCGCTTTCGGCGGACTTTTTTTGGCCTAAGCTCTGATTATACTGAAAATTTGTATGAACAAATATTTCTCATGAAACATTATGGCGGTTGGTCATTCTCAGAGGTGTATAGTTTACCTGTTGGTTTGAGAAACTGGTTTTTTGAGAGATTATTAAAACAATTCGAAGAAGAAAAGAAACATATGGAAAACAATTCCAAAAAGACCCGATGATAATCGGGTTTTTTTATTTTAACTATTTACTTAATAAGAGGACAAAAACCATGTTAGTGATTGATTTAACAAAAAAGAATAAACTTCTAACTGAGTCGTGGATGAGAGCCATGGCTGATTGGAACAAGACTTTACTAAAATATCTTTACGGTAAAGATGTGACAATGACAGCAGATCTTACTGCTCACAAAAAACTTTTTGAAGAAGATGAAGATGGTCAATCATTAAAATTTGTCATCAGAGGGGAAGTTGAAGATGTTAAAGCTTATTCAAAAGCAATAATGGCAGAAAAAGATTATCTTGATCATTTTGTAAGATATGGTGAAGATCATCCTCGTGCTCAAAAATCAAAAGAAATTTTAGATCAAGCTGTTGCTAAATTTGAAGAAACAACAGGAATAACTTGGCCTTTCAAAGACGAGGAATAATGAATGTCATTAACAGATGAGCAAAAAAGAGAAGCAGACAGGATCGCAGCACTTGAAAGGCTTGAACGACAAGAACGAGAGCGCCTCAATAGACAAAAAACTATTGATGATTTAAAACTTCAAATACAACTAGAAGAAGAACTTGGATTAATAGCTACTAAAAGAGTTACTCAAGCAAAACTTGAAATACAAGAAAAAGAAAAGATAAAAGACTTTTTCGAAAATATGTTGGCTATGGCACGAAAAGAAGAAGATATAAAAAACGAAATAGCTTCAATTGATTTAAACAACATTCCTATAATAAATGGTCAACGAGCTGCTGCTCAAGCAAGACTTGATGCTTTAAATCAAGAACTAGCTAATAGATTACAAATAGAGAATCAAATTAGTTCTACAACACTAGAGATTACTAGATTAACGGTTGCACAGCAAGAATTAAACGACAGCACAAATGAATATCTTGGATTTTGGGGTGGTATTGCTTCAAAAGTTGGACTTGGCGGTTCAAAGATAACTCAAAACATCATGAATCTAAAAAAGATGGTTTCCAAGTTCAATAAAGACACAGCTGAAGGTCAACAAGAAATAAAAAGATTTAATGAAGCCCTTGCAGAAACAGCAGTTTTAGCAATTGGATCAATTGCAGAATCTATTGTAGGTTCTTTTATTCAAATTGCAATGGAAGTTGACAATGCTCAAGCATCAATGGCAAAAGCAACCGGTGGATCTGAAAGGTTCAGTGACAACCTTACAACACTAAGAACTGATGGATTTAGCGTTGCAAGAAGCATGGAATCAATAACCAATTCTTTAACTTCAATGAATAGGTCTTTGATAGGTTTAAACGGTTTATCAGAAGAAACAATAAATTATATTGGTGCTATGGGTTCAGACTTTCAAAGACTTGGAGTTGATTCAGAGACTTTTACTAAATCTTTAAATGTAATGAGCTCTTCGATGGGTATATCTCAAAAAAATGCTGCTGATTTAACGCAAGAATTAGCCTTGGCTGGTAAGGAGTTAGGAATATCTTCAGATATTATGATGAAAGATTTTGTTGCTGCTTCTTCTACCCTAGCAGTATATGGTGATAAATCAATTAAGGTTTTTAAAGGCTTAGCTGCTGCTGCAAGAACTGCTGGTGTCGAAGTAAGTGAATTAATTTCAATTGCTGGTAAGTTCAACACTTTTGCATCTGCTGCTGAAACGGCAGGAAAGTTAAATGCAATTCTTGGATCTCAAATATCAGCTACAAAAATGCTACAAATGTCAGATGAAGAAAGAATTGAAACACTTGTTAGATCTGTTCAAGCACAAGGTGTTGCTTTTAAAGATATGGATAAGTTTACTCAAATGGCCATAGCCCAAGCAGCTGGTATTTCTGACATGGCTAAAGCAAATCAAATATTTGGAATGTCTATGTCTGAATACAAGAAGTCTCAAAAAGAAATGCAAAGACAAAAAGATGTTCAAGAAGAATTCAACAAAGCAGTTTCATCAACAATAACTTTACAAGAAGCTTTGACTGCTGCTTTTCAATCTTTAGCGGCTAATGAAAGTTTTATAAACTTTATAATTGGATTTGTTGATACCATTGTTTATGCTGCTCAAAAATTAGCTGCTTTTAATGAATTTTTTAATGGCATACCAGCAATTATAGCAGGAGTAGCAGCAGCTCTTGCTTTTGCAGCTGTATCGTTTGCTCCTTTTTTAGGATTACTAGGAGCAATAGCACCTGTTGCTGCTCCATTAACTGGTTTGCTTGCAAGTCTTGGAACAGCTATTACTGGTTTTGCTGGTATGTTTACTGGTGCGATGGTAATAGCTGCTAAAGGTTTAGCAATTTTCATATTAGCTGCTGGTGCTGCTACTGTTATTTTTATGGGTTTTTCTATGGGTATTTCCATGTTGTCTACAGCTCTACAAGGACTTAAGACCGTCAACATTACTCAAATAGGAAAAGATTTATTATATTTTATAGGTGTCTTAACTGGTGGTGCATTGGGGTCTTTTGCCGCAACTGCAACTGTAAGCGCTCTTTCTGTGTCGGTTGGTCTTCTCTCCGTAGCTTTTGGTTCTTTAAGTTCAAAATTAGCTACCACTAACGTAGAACTTGATAAATTTGTACAAAATTTGCTCGATATTGATAATATGGATGTAAGCGTTACCTTTGAAGCTGTGACAAAAGGTGTGAAAGAGATATACGAAGAAGTTGGAAAGATTACAGGAGATCAAGCAATAAGATTTCACTCTGTATTGGCAAATATGGCACTTATATCATCTGGTAGAGCTACTTTTGCAGGAACTCAAGCAGCAGTAAATAATTTTTCACCAGTAATTAACTTACAATCACCAGAAGTATCTGTGTTAAATGATTTTGGTAGTCTTGAATTGGTTATTGAAGATGGAGAAAAATTTAAAGCTTCAATAAGAAAAATTGTTAAAGAATAAGGAAAAAATAATATGGCAGGAACAGAATTTAAATTATCAGCACCAATAAAATCAGGAGCAAATGCTGGCGCAAATGCTGTTAAAATAGAGATATATTGTTTTTCAAATGATAAATTGTATATCTTTAACGCTAAGTATGATTTGACTCAATTCTCTGATAACTTTACTGTTAATACTAATAAAGAACAAGTGTATGGAAGAATAGATCCATTAGTTAATTATTCTAACACTCAAAGACAAATATCGTTTGGTATAACTTTTCATGAACAAGCAGATGATAAAGGGAAAAAATTTGCTTCTATTG
>MDSZ01239304.1_pt1 | contig 12220 bp, 12 predicted proteins | sample 811201 | NCBI WGS metagenome assembly MDSZ01 (sample SAMN05326647, study PRJNA326480) | marine metagenome | isolation source: seawater | place: Indian Ocean: North | collected 2010
CATTTTTTTTATAATAAATTCCTTCATTTCAAAACCAGCATGATCTGAGGCTATAATTATTTTATTTAACTTTTTATCCAATTTTTTTTAAATCCTCTCTAACTTTAAATGATAAAAAATACAACCCAATGATATTCGGTATTGACATTGCAAATATCATCGAATCTGAAAAGTTAATAACACTTTCTAAATTCATTGATGTTCCAACAATAGTAAATGACAAAAAAATTAATTTATACGAAAATCTGCTTAATTTACTCATACCAAATAAATATGTCCAGCACCTCAATCCGTAGTATGACCATGTGATGAGAGTTGACAAGGCAAAAAGTGTTATTGCTATAGCTAACACCGTCGGAAACCAAAAGAAAACCGTTTCAAAAGCTCTGGATGTTAACTCTACTCCTTGAATACCGTTGGCATTTTCACCTACACCTGTAATAATGATAACCAAAGCTGTCATTGAACATACAAAAATTGTATCAACAACTGGAGATAAAAGAGACATAAACCCTGTATTAAGATAATTATTACTTTTTGCAGCAGCATAAGCAATCGGAGCAGATCCAATTCCTGATTCATTCGAGAATACAGCCCTTTTGACCCCAGCAATCAGAGAACCTAATAACCCCCCGACTGATGCCTCGAAATTAAAAGCGTCAGAAAAAACTGTATAAAGGCTGCTGGGAATTAAATGAATATTTGTAAATATTATAAAAAGGCAGGAAAAAACATAAATAAATGCCATAATAGGAACAAGTTTCTCGGTTACCTTTCCGATAGATTTTATACCTCCAATAATAATACTCCCTGCCACCACAGCAAATATTATACCTCCTAACCAACCCTTTCCATTAAGAACACTTTGATTTCCTCCCGTAGCTTCGACTATTTGTTGAAAAGCCTGATTTGCCTGAAACATGTTACCACCCCCAAATGATCCACCAATACAACAAATAGCAAAGAAAAATGCTAAAAATCTCCCTAATTTTTTATGACCACACTCCTCTAAGCCTGTAGATAAATATCTAATTGCACCACCAGAAACAGTGCCATCTTTGTGAATAACTCTATATTTATGGCCCAAGCTAACCTCTACAAACTTAAGAGTCATTCCAAAAAAAGCTGTTACAATCATCCAAAGCATTGCACCTGGCCCACCGATTGAAATTGCAACAGCAACACCTGCAATATTTCCTAAACCAATAGTACCTGACATAGCAGCAGTAAAAGACTGAAAGTGAGTTACCTCTCCTTTGTCGTTGGGTTTATCAAACTTACCTCTAATAACCTGAATGGCTCTTCCAAAAAATCTTATATTTAGAAATTTGAAGTAAAAAGTAAAGTAAAGGCTAGCAAAAACCAACCACACGACAATGAAAGGTACGTTTGTTTCAAAAATCTGAAAACTGCCAAAAATTATATTTGTAATTAAGTCTGATGTTGGCTTAAAAAAACTTTCTATATATTGGTCAATATTCATTTTAAAATTAATCACTCAATAAAAAAACTATTCTAAAACTTCTTCAATTTTTTTATAACAATCCTCAAGTAAATCCTCATCAATACAATATGGGGGCATCAAATAAACGGTTTTTCCAATTGGCCTTAATAAAAGGCCTTTTTCCAAAAACCTCTTTTTTAGATTCTCAACTTTTTCCGATCCATATTCAAGATCATTATTATTAATATCAAAAGCTGCAATACTTCCTAAAGTCCTAATTTTTGAAATTTTTGTAGTATTCGAGAGGGCATTTAGCCATTTTTTATGCAAAGTTTCAATCCTGTTAATTTTTTTTAAAGTTCTATCCTGAGAAAATAATTTCAAAGATGCTATTGCTGCAGAGCATGCAATTGGGTTGGCTGTAAAAGTATGACCATGAAGAAAGGTTTTTTTAAAATCACTGCAAACAAATTCATTGAAAATATTTTCACTAAAAACGGTAGCTGCTAGCGGTATGTAACCTGCAGTCAGAGACTTTGCTAAACAAAGAATATCAGGGGCTTCACTTAAATAGTCCAAGGCAAACATTTTTCCTGTTCTTCCAAAACCCGTCATTACCTCATCAAATATTACAATTATTCCTGATTTCTTGAAAAATTTAACAATTTTATCTAAGTAATTAGGCCTACACATTTTCATTCCGCCTGCACCCTGAATTAGAGGCTCTATTATTACTGCTGCAATTTCATTTTTATTATCATTAATAATTTTTTCAGCCTGATGGATTGATTTTCTTTCCAAAACATCAATTTGATTGTTACCAAACCAATCATCGGGAAAATCAAAAAAATAGGAGTCGTTCACAATTTCCTTAAATGGTTCATAAAAACCTGATGTTAAACCAACAGACATTGCTCCAAATGTATCACCATGATAACCTCCCTTAAATGCCAAGAATTTACTTTTTTTTATCCCTTTATTGTACCAATATTGTATGGCAACCTTCATTGCAATTTCTACCGATGTGGAGCCGTTATCAGAATAAAAAACTTTATTTAAATTTGACGGAAGTAAGTTTACAAGTCTTTCAGCTAAATCTACAGCAGGTTGATGAGTAAAACCTGCAAAAAGAACCTGTTCAATTATTTTTGCTTGAGACGCTATTTCATTTATTATTTCATTCCTGCAATGTCCGTGTGTATTTACCCACCAAGAGGAAATTAAATCAACATACTCATTACCATCAATATCAATAATTTTTTCGTTTCTCGCTGACTTTACAACTATAGGGGGACTAGAGTTTTTAAATTGTGTGAACGGATGCCATAAAAATTTCCTGTCTTTAGATAGAATTTCCTTTTTCATAGATTTTATTAAACCTTTATATTTAATTTCTTGAGATTATCACCATTTAAGGGTTTTATAAAAGGTATTCTTCCCAGTAATTTAATTTTGCTTCCGTAAATTTTTTCTCCAAAATTTAAAATTGTATTAATCGAGTCACTATTTTGATTACCTGTAAAAATTAGTCCCTTAAAATTTATTTCTTTTTTTTTAATTATTTCAATGGACATTAATGTATGATTAATAGTTCCAAGTTGTGTTCTACATACAAGGATTGTTGGCAGATCGAACATTCCAATCAAATCACTTACAAGTAAATCTTTATTTATTGGAACCTGAAGACCGCCAGCTCCTTCTATTACTAAAGGTTCAGTTAAATTTTCAATTTTACTGAATTTAGATACATCTATTTCAATTCCTTCCAATTTAGATGCTATATTTGGACTTAATGGTTTGGCAAATAAATATGTTTCTTTAATTATATTAATATCACCAAAAAAGCTTTTTACTACATCGGAGTCTTTAAGTCCCTCTTCATTTAATCCACATTGTATTGGCTTGTAATAGGAAGCTTTAATTTTTTTTGCAACAATTGCTGATACTACTGTTTTACCAACACCAGTATCTGTCCCTGTAATAAAATAACCTTTACTGTTCATTCCAATTTTTTTATTATGTAAAAATTAATATTGTAATCAATCTCAATTGATTTTTTAAAGGTATACTTTCTAAGCCTAAATAAACTTTTAAAATCGATTTCCTTATTACTTGTTCCAGCTCCAATTTCGTCTAAACTTTTAAAAAAATCAATGAAAGAGTTAAATTTTTGAAAGAAATTGCTTTCATAAATTTTGACTTGAAACCTTTTGTCTATATTTTTTAATATTAATTTTTGTTCTGGAAAACTATTTATAAGATTACCAAACTTTTCTTTTTTTAAAATTTGAAAACTTTTATTGTTTGGAACCGAAAAAATAAAAAATGCATTAACTCTCATCATACTCAAAATTTTGTTCAACAATTCAAAAAAGTTTTCCGACCAATGTAAGGACATATTAGAAGCTATTAGGTCATAATTATTATATTTTGAGAAACTGTCAAAATCTTTTTCAACTAAAAAAGTATTCAAAGAATTTAGTTTTTTTTTTGCTTCGTCTAACATTCTCGGAGAAATATCTAAAAGATCTATGCTGGCAAATGAAATTTCTCTTGACAATATTCTAGAAAACTCTGCGGTTCCACAACCAAGTTCTAAAAGTTTTTTTTTATCTAATTTATATTTTAGTTCCTCTTCTTCACAAAAATAACTGAATAATTTAGCCATAATTTTTTTTTGTAAAAGAGTTTTTTTATCATAAAGATCTGCTCGCTTATTAAAAGACTCTTTAACTCTTTTTTTGCAAATGTGAATTTTCATAATTTCAGTGATTTTTCAATTAGTTTTAGTGCTAGCTTGGGTTGAGTTTGAGGAAGGCAATGATCGTTTTTATTCAAAAAAAAAATTCTGTGTTTCTCAGATTCAAGGTTTTTAAATATTTTATTCGAAGGGGAGAATATATTATCTTCGAAGTTGAAGAATGAAATTTTTTCAAATGAAGACTGTTTGAATTCTTTTTCCAAGTCATTATTTGTAAGTTCAATTAGATCATCCAAAAGTCTTTTTTTATTGATATTTTTTTTCTTAAATTCCAATCCACATTGTTCATAAAAATTCTTTAAAACTAAATTTGGGCACAACATAAATTTTTGAATCATTTTTTCTACAATTTTTTTTTTTAATTTTGGGTTATTTTGAAACTTTAAAAAGTTTGGTGAACCAAAAAAGTTAATGAGTAATTTACAATCAAAGTTTTTTTTTAAAAACCACTGTAAACCATATGAATGAACTATAAAAACCTTATTTTTTACAATATCTAAATCTCTTTTAATTTCTGTGAAACTTGAAAAGTAATTTAAATCAACACAAAAAACCTCAGAGCAAAAATTTTTTTTTTCTAACATCTCTTTTAATTTACTCCAAAAAAACTTGTCAAAAGCCCATCCATGGATCAAGATAAAATTAAAGGTAGTTTTTGTCATTAATTTTCTATTACCTTTAATAATTCTGAGAGTGCGTTTTTCTTTATCAAGGATGTAAGAGATATCCTTATTCTTTCTTTGTTTACTGGGACAGTTGGTGATCGTATTGATTTTACAAAAAAATTTTTTTTGAATATTTTTAATCTCATTTTTTCACAATCTTCAAAATTAGTAAAAATTATCGGAATGATATGAGATGAAGTATTTCCAAGATTTAAATTTAGATTTTTTAACTTTTTTATCAAAAAATTACTATTATTGACTAGTCTAGATCTCTGTACATTTAGTTTTGAAAAAAGTTTTAAAGCAGCCATAATCGAACCAACTACAGAAGGAGGTAAAGCAGTGGAATAAATTAAACCCGGACAGTTTTGTACAATCATTTCAAAAAATTTTCGTGAGCATGATATAAAAGCACCGTAACTACCTACGGCTTTACTGAAAGTTCCAACCATGATTTCTCTCTCTGATTTCAAACCTTCACTGGATATGCCAAAACCATTTTTTCCATAAATACCGAAAGAATGGGCTTCATCAATATACAAGATTGCATTATATTTGTTAGCTAAAAATCTTAGATTAAGCAAATCAACAAAGTCACCGTCCATACTAAACAAACTCTCTGATAAAATTAATTTGTCTTCATTTTTTTTACATTTTTTTAAAAGAAACTCTAAGTGATTTAAATCTAAATGGTGATATCTGTAAACTCTTTGATTAGTTAGATTACTACCATAATTTATACTTGAATGATTTAATTTATCTGAAAATATACTGAATTTTTTTCTCTTACCAATGGTGTTTTCAGTTATAGTTGGAATAACTGTAGAATTTAACAAAAAACCGTTGCCCATTACTAACGTTTTTGCATGTTTCACTTTTTTACTTATATAATCCTCAATTTCATGAAATTCAAAAGAATTACCAGTGATTAATCTTGATGAAGAAGAACTATTTCCATACATTCTTGCATATTTCATTGACTCTCTCACAATGTTTTTGTTGGATGAAAGACCCAAATAATCATTACTGGAGAGATTTACGAAAACTTTTCTGTGATAAAGGATTTTATCTGGACCAACTTTTTTTCCAATTTTTCCAAATTGGACTGGTTTTAATTGCCTTTTTGGAATTTTATTATTTGAAATTAACTTACGCACAGTTTAATATACAATATATTATTTAATCCAACAAAAGAAGAACAAATGAAAGACGAAACAATTGTATTACATCATGGTCATAGAAGAGATGAAACTACCACATCTGTTACAGTACCAATTTATCAAACAACCTCATATCAATTTAATAATACAGAACATGCTGCAAAGCTCTTTTCCTTACAGGAACTAGGAAATATTTATACTAGAATAATGAATCCAACCTGCGCAGTTTTGGAAGAAAGAATGACTAAGTTAGAAGGTGGTGCCGCTGGAATGGCCGTAAGTTCTGGTCAAGCAGCTTCAGCCTTTGCCATTCAAAATATTTGTCACTCTGGCGATAATTTTGTAAGCTCTACAGACTTATATGGAGGTACTTGGAATTTATTTCAAAACACATTGAAAGAAATGGGAATTGAATGCAGATTTGTTAATCCATCAAAACCTGAAGAGTTTGAAAACGCAATAGATGAAAAAACAAAATGTATATATGCCGAAACCCTCCCGAATCCAAAATTGAATGTTTTCCCTATTGAGGAAGTGAGTAATATTTGTAAAACAAATAAAATACCACTTATTCTCGACAACACAGCTGCTCCATATATATGTAAACCGATTCAACATGGAGCCAACATTGTAGTTTACTCAACCACCAAGTATATTGGAGGCCATGGTTTATCAATTGGTGGATTAATAATAGATGGTGGAAATTTTGACTGGGAATCAGCTGGTGAAAAATTTCCAATGATGAATAATCCGGACCCTAGTTATCATGGAGCTATATGGTCACAAGCAGCAAAACCCCTCGGGCCAATAGCCTACATTCTTCGTGCAAGGGTGATACTTTTGCGAGATCTTGGAGCTTCGATGAGCCCTTTCAATGCATTCACTTTTATTCAAGGTCTTGAAACACTCCCACTAAGGATGGAAAGACACTGTGAAAATGCTAACAAAGTAGCAAATTATTTAAATAAACATGAAAAAATCGGTAAAGTAATATATCCAAGTCTAATGAATGGTGTTCATGGTGAAAGAGCAAGTAAATATCTAAAGAATGGCTTTGGGTCATTACTAGGCTTTGAACTTAAAGATGGAGAGAATGCTGGAAAAAAATTCATCGATAATTTAAATCTACTTTATCACGTAGCGAATATTGGTGATGCAAGATCTTTAGCAATACATCCAGCCTCTACAACACACTCTCAACTTAGTCCTGAGGAGCAAATTTCTTCTGGTGTAACACCTGGCTATGTCAGACTCTCAATTGGTATAGAGCATATTGATGATATAATAGAGGATCTTGATCAAGCTTTAAACAAAATTTAAAGTAAATTAAGATGTCAATATCATGGTATTTCAAATTCACAGAGGGAGAAGGCTGAGGAAAGGTACTTCAATAAGAGAGAGCATAGCTGAAACACAGCTAAGTTGTAACGATCTTGTTATGCCCTATTTCGTCGAGGAAAAGAATAAAATATCCCCTATCAAAAGTATGATAGGTATACAAAGATATACAGAAGAGAGTATAGTATCAGAGATCGAAGAATTATTAAATTTGGGAGTGAAGATGGTTGCGCTTTTTCCTGTTATTTCTCAATCTAAAAAAAAAAAAATGGTATTGAGTTTTTAAATAAAAACAACCTCATTTTTAGACTAAACAAAAAACTTAAGGATCTCTTTCCAGAACTAATTCTTATTTGCGACATAGCTTTGGATGCTTACACTACTAGTGGTCACGACGGTATTCTTGACAAAAATGGACATGTTGATAATGACAAAACCATTGAGATCTTATCAAAAATGGCACTAAACTTTGCTAAAAGTGGCTGCGATATAGTTGCTCCTAGCGATATGATGGATGGAAGGATAAGATTAATTAGATCAAATTTGGAAAAAAACAAATATCATGATACTTGTATTTTATCTTATTCAACAAAGTTTTGTTCAAATTTATATTCACCATTTAGAGAAGCAATTGGTAGTAAAAAAAATCTTGGCAATGCAAAAAAAAGTACTTATCAGATTGATTTCAGGAATAGACACGAAGCAATCAGAGAGTCCTTGGAGGATATAAAAGAAGGTGCAGATATAGTAATGGTAAAACCTGCCTGTTTTTATCTTGACATAATTAGAGAGATTAAGAATAGAACTCTTACACCTGTTGCCGCCTATCAAGTAAGTGGTGAATATTCAATGATAAAAAATTGTGAATTAAATGGAGTAATTGACTATAAAAACTTTGTTTTGGAAAGTTTATATTGTATCAAAAGGGCTGGTGCGGACATAATTTTTTCTTATTTTACTAAAGAAGTTGCAAAATGGCTGAAAGAATAAAATCATAATCAGCTTGATTTTTGCAAGTGATAGCATTAAAAAAAAGATATATTACACACAAAACTAGGAGATTATAATGTCAAGAACACATCCAGGTAGATTTCACATAGCAATTCCAGGTCCTACTAATATTCCTGAAAGAATTTTAAACGCTATGCATATTTCATCAGAGGATCAAAGAAACCCAGAAATTCCTGATTTAACTATACCTTTATACAAAGACGTAAAAAAAGTATTCAAATCAGACAATGGAACCGTTTTTTTATTCCCAGGTTCAGGCACGGGTGCTTGGGAGTCCGCAATAATTAATACGATGTCTCCGGATGAAAAAGTATTGATCTATAGATATGGACAATTTAGCCATTTATGGGCAGACATGTTCAAAAGACTTGGTTTAGATACTGAAGTTGTAGAGCGGGAATGGGGTACAGGGACCCCACCAGAGGAGGTAGAAAAAACTCTTAAGAATGATACTGATCATAAAATCAAAGTTGTTTGTGTTACACAAAACGAGACTGCGACTGGAGTGACCTCTCATGTTGAGGATATTAGAAAAGCTATGGACGCTGCAAATCATCCTGCGCTTTTGTTTGTTGACGGTGTTAGTTCAATAGCTTCAATTGATTTTAGAATGGACGAATGGAAAGTAGATTGTGCAATTTCAGGTTCTCAGAAAGGATTTATGCTTCCTTCAGGAATGGCAATTATGTGTGTAAGCGAAAAAGCTTTAGAGGCTCACAAATCCGCTAAACTTAAAAGGTGTTATTATTCTTGGGAAGATCAAATTGCAACTAATAAAGATGGATATTTCCCCTATACACCACAAATCCCAATGTTAAGAGCTTTGCAGGAATCCTGTAATATGATTTTTGAGGAAGGACTAGAAAATGTTTTTAAAAGACACCACAGAATTGCAGAGGGTGTAAGAAAAGCAATCTTAGAGGGATGGGAATTAAATTTATGCGCGAAAGATCCTTATTGGTACTCTGATACTGTATCGGCAATAGTTGTACCTGAAAATGTAGATGCAAAAAAAGTACTTTCCACAGCATTTACAAAATATCACCTCTCACTTGGTGCAGGTCTAACCCAAGTAGCTGGTAAGGTTTTCAGGATTGGTCATCTTGGCGATTTAAATGAACTACAAGCGTCTGCTTTTATTAATGGTGCTGAAATGGCAATGATTGACTCAGGTATTAATGTAAAACCAGGAAGTGGTGTTGCTGCTGCTTCTGAATATTGGAGAAAGGCATTAGAAAGTGACTCAAAAGTTCAAAGTATTGGTAACAAGGAAGTGGCCTAAAATAGTCGAGGATAAACTTAATTCAGATTTCGAAGTAACTCTGAATGAAAGTGACATTCCATTATCTGAGCAGCAATTAATAGAAGGAATGCAAAATTTTGACGCTTTACTTCCAACCGTAACAGATACCATTTCAGATAAAGTTCTGTCGGCAAGTAATAAAAAAGTCAAAATTATTGGAAACTTTGGAGTTGGCTTTAATAATATTGATATAGAATCAGCAAAGAAAAATAATATCGTTGTCACTAATACTCCTGAAGTTTTAACAGATTGCACTGCTGATATAGCAATGCTACTGATGCTTGGTGCCGCGCGTCGAGGTTCTGAAGGTGAGTTTCATGTTAGGAAAAAAGAATGGAATGGTTGGAGGCCAACACATATGATGGGTACAAAAATCACTGGTAAAACACTCGGCCTGATTGGTATGGGAAGAATAGCGCAAGCAATGGCACATAAAGCTCACTTTGGTTTTAAAATGAAAATTCTATTTTTTGATCCCTATATCAAAAGTGAAAGTTTAGAGAATTTAAATGCAACGTCGTGCATAAATATTGATGAACTCCTAGAAAAATCTGATTTTGTTTCCCTTCATTGTCCGTCTACCAAGGAAACTCAGGGATTAATTAATTATGAAACTTTAAAGAAAATGAAAGGGAGTGCCTACTTGATAAATACTGCAAGAGGTGACATTGTTGTCGAAAAAGATCTTGTTAGAGCACTCAAGGATCAGGTAATTAAAGGAGCTGGTCTTGACGTTTATGAGAAAGAACCTCAAGTTGAAAATGAACTACTAAAATTAAAAAATGTTTTTTTGTTACCACATCTTGGAAGTGCTACAGAAGAAACAAGAGAGGCTATGGGAATGAGAGTATTTGACAATATTTCATCATTCTTTCATGGCAACGAGCCACATGATAGAGTTGTATGACTTATGGTTAAAAACCAAAGTATTATCTCTTCACCCGATAAAATACTTTTAAAATTATTCAATCATGGTATCTCAAATGTTCAATCCAAAAATATTCTGTCTAATTTTTTAAAAGTTAACAATAGTAATATTTTAATAAAGGACAAAAAAGAAACTATAAACTATAAAAATATTAATAATATTTTCCCTATATGCATAGGAAAAGCAGCAGTTGACATGGCTGAAACTTTTAAGAAAATATTCAAAAATAATTTTAAAAAAATTCAACCTGGTATAATAGTTGTCAACAAAGAAAATGCTAGAAATGTTAAAAATTTTAAAACATTCATATCAGGTCATCCAATACCAAACTTTAACGGATTAAAAGCATCTTTATACCTAGAAAAATATTTAAGGGCTTCGAAAGAAAATGATCTTGTTTTAGTGTTTTTATCGGGAGGGGGATCTGCCCTTCTTCCATATCCGGTAAATGGGATAGCATTAAAAGACAAAATACAAATTAATAAACAATTGATTGAAAGCGGTGCAGATATTAAAGAAATTAATACTGTTAGAAAACACTTATCAAAAATCAAAGGAGGAAATCTAATTAAGTTTACTTATCCTTCAAAAGTTCATTGTTTTATACTTTCAGATGTTATTGGAGATGACATTAGTTCAATTTCAAGTGGTCTTACTTCACCGGACTCTACAACTTTTAACGATAGCAAAAAAATTCTTATTAAATATAAATTATGGAAAAATATTCCTGAAAATGTTAAAAATCACTTAGAAAAAGGACTAGGAAAGTCAGAATTAGAAACACCAAAGAAAACAAATAAAATATTTTCTAACGTAAGAAATACAATCATAGGAAGTAACTACTTATGTATTAAGAGCATTCACGAATTTTGTAAAAGAAAAAATATGAACTCAAAAATTTGGTTTAAAAATGTTGAAATGGATGTAGTTGAATTGTCTCGGAGATTTATAAAGGCTCTTAAGAACCTAAAAACAAAAAAACCAACCATACTAATTTCAGGTGGCGAAACAACTTTGAAGGTAAAAGGGAAAGGAAAAGGAGGTAGAAATCAGGAATTTGCTCTACATTTTCTTAAAGAAATGCAGAAAAATTTACCTAAACAAAAATATTTTTTACTATCAGGTGGAACCGATGGAAGAGACGGACCTACGGACTCTGCTGGAGCACTTATAAATGACCAGACTTTTAAAATTATTAAGAAAAACAAAATTAATTTTGAAAAAGAACTCAAAAATAATAACTCATATGAAGTATTGAAAAAATTAAATTCGCTTGTAATAATAAAAGGAACAAATACTAACGTTGCAGATGTGCAAATTTTATACCTTCTATAATGGAAATAATTAAACAAATTGAGCAATCCTTCAAAACTTCTATAAGCTTTCCTTGCTCATATATAAAAGGTAACTCTGAAAAAAGAATTTACATTGATCTTAAGAACTTTAAAAATAAAACTTCAATAATTTCAAAATTATCTAGAAGTGGATTTAGAAGAAGTTATAATCATATGTATACTCCACAATGTAAAGATTGTTCTCAATGCACATCCTCACGAATTAATAAAATGAAGTTCCTTTTTACAAAAGGAACGAAAAGAAATCTAAAAAAA
>MDSZ01260970.1_pt1 | contig 12219 bp, 22 predicted proteins | sample 811201 | NCBI WGS metagenome assembly MDSZ01 (sample SAMN05326647, study PRJNA326480) | marine metagenome | isolation source: seawater | place: Indian Ocean: North | collected 2010
AATCAATATGTACATTCCGAACAAGACATTAAGTCTACCTCACGGGAAGGACAATAAATACTACGAATTTACTCTATATGATACAAAATAGTGTTTGACCCTTACAATAAACTTCATATTCAACAGTTTGCTGCAAGACATACAACCCTTTCATTGTATATATACCCTTTTTTAAGTATACCATTTTTAAGTATACCTTTTTTAAGTATACCTTTTTTAAGTATACCTTTTTTAAGTATACCATTTTTAAAAGTACCGATGTCTTGTATGGATAAGGCATTACAAAAATTAGCCAAGAAGTACGACATAGAAAGGCGGGGTTATCAGAGAGCTTATGGGGATGCAGTGGTGATTCGCTTTAGGAATAAGCCGGACATTAAAGATGATATTGACAGGTACTTGTGGGCATATGAGAAAAATTTAGATGTGAAGCACCAGCTTGGGAAGGCGATTTTAGGTGAAAACTGTAGATATCCGATTATTCCACCTTCAGAATATGAACTTTTAATGAATCAAAATATTAAGTTATTAACTGAAGTGGCGTCGGGTTCAGGCTTTTGAAAAACAATCTTCCAAACATGAGAACCCACGGTCGATATAAGCAAGAATGCGGCACCTGTCCAGCCTATCGCCTTGGAGTCTTCCCGTGCATCTGGATCATAAACAGTAGTACCCATAAAGGCCCCGAATAATAATACGGCTGTGCTGTAAAAGGCCACACACACGGTGCCCCAAACCCAGTAATTGTTTTCTTCATTTCTATATTTGTTAGAATAAAAAAGCCAGGTTGCAAGGAATGAAACCAGCAAAGACACTAAAAGAAGAAAATTTAAAAGCATAGAATCCGAAAGGAAGAACTGGGCCAGTACTGAGATAAAGTAGAAAAAAAAAGTTAATCTTATAAACCATTTAAAATTTGTTTTTTCATTTCGTTGACTGGGTAATTTTTTGGCGTAATCAGAGAAGACCCCGTGATGCGGGTACACCACGGCTATAAAGTAAAACGCTGTGCCGAACTTGGCACCCGAATTTTCCCATCTAATCGTTAAAAGTGAGAGAATTTAATACCTGGCTTAAAGCAACATATAGGAAGGCATAGCAATTCTTACGTCCACGGTTCAATATATGAACAGAGACCAAACAGGAAAAGCACCCATGCCGTGTGTGCTACCCATATTGTATTTAAAACAGCATTTGGATTTTCCTTGAAGAGGTTGTATTTCAAGAAGGACATGGGTAAAATACACGCTGATGAGATGAGAAGCGTCAAAGTCCAGTTTTCTTGCATAAAGGTGTATGAAACTATGGCACATGCGGTGTAAGCCATCCACAGTACTGCCTGGACGGCTGCCATTTTTTCGGATTTGGCCATGGTGACCTGTGCTTTTGTTCAACCGCCCCTTGAGGCGTTATATATATAAGTATTCTCTCAACATGTCATAGAACATAAACGACTATGGGAGCCTCATCATCGACTGAATCACATGTAGGAAGCAATGCATCTTCTCTGGGAAATTCTTATCTAGAAGTAAGTCCAAGCTGTGCATACACGTACGCCGGCTTCTAACTTTTTATCTATACGAAAGGACGACGTGAAGCTTTGGGAAGATCAGATGGCGGCAATTGGTGCCTGTGGATGCGAAGCAAATAAAGACAAAGAGGACGACGAAACGAAAAAAGCGGAGGTAGGCTCTTCATCAGACGAATACCTTTCTAAGGAGGTTTCTGAATGGGAAGAAAAGATGAAATAAACTATATAGTCACCTGGCTTTTTTATACAAATTTAATAAAGTAAATATTTCATAATTATGGGTCTAGATTCAGCTGTTAAGAAAATATTAAGGGTAGAGACACCGGGTGCCTTTTCCTATTATCGTAGTCTCTCAGAATTGTACGAGAAAAGCAAATCCGAAGCCGTTGTCGTTGATGTAAATGTAGAACTATTCAAGAAACCTGATCACGTCAAGACTGGGATTGCATGGGCGACTTGGATTTTTAATCATCGTATTAAAAACCCACCTGGAAAGGTTGTAGTACTTTTATTTGATTCGGCACCGCGTGTACCGCATAGTAAAGATTTGACACACCTGCAACGAAGCGGTGATAAACGCAAAAGGGGCTTTGTGCCTTTACCGCCTGATACACTTTTTGCTGATGATATGGAACTTCCTGATTGGTCTCGGGTGACTGGGTCAAAGCACCTGTAAGTATCTGACATTCCCGTACCTATCACACAGCAGCTTGTAATCTAAATAGCCATAAAGTCTACCCCGTGTCTGGGACTACCTTATAGGGGCACTGAAGCGTTTGACTGTACATGAGAAATTCTATGACAAGACTGTTTTCTTTGACAAGCCCTTGTGCCCGAAGATGTGTGGGAAGCATAAGAATCTTTCCGGGGACATAGAACTTATCTGGCAGGCCGCAAGTCTTCAAGAGAAACCATCTTTTCCTAATCACCTGTACGGCGAGGGTGACATGTAAGAAGGCACCTTGTCTTTCTTCATTTTTAAAACGCATAAGGTGTTCAAACCCGTGATCTTAAAATACAGGAAAACCCGTGCATGGGTCGTTCATTTGCAAAATAAATATCTTTTCAAAAATATCGTAGTGCTTTCCACGGATCTAGATAATATTGTAGGTCTTCGTATTCTTATTGGTTATCGTCTTTTAGTACTTACTGTACCCAAGCCTATATTTTGTGAACCGGGGCACAGGGGCGTCAGGCTTCTTGGGAATACGGTGGGGGTCGCCAATGGTACCGTCGTGCCAAAGAAACAGGCGACGACCACAATGCACGAAGTAATTGATATTGGAAAGATTGCAAGCACACTGGGTGACAAACAGTATGCAAGTTTTCGGGCCATACTGTGTATGGGGAAAACAGATTTCGTAAGACCGTTGACTGCAAGGCACCGTTGTTTTCATTATGCTGATGGTAATTTTATTTTAATAAGGGATGGAACATACATAAAATGACAACCGATAGGATGTTAAAAACTTTTTTTTGGGCTGTTCGAAATAAGAAAACTATGAACGCCAATAATCTCTTACATTCACCTAAGGCCTACATGCAGTATTACAGCATGTGCTACTCCAAAATTTGCGGAAACAGCAGCAGAAGGAATAAATCAGTACAGAATATCACAAAGGAAGATGTGGAAAACTACTTAAAGAGATGTCAATGGATTCATATGTAAGTTATCACGATCTTTGCTGACGACCTGGCGGAATTCACTGAGGATATTTTTGTAGGTACTGGACAGGGGAGAAACAAAAGCTTGGCGGACCAGACCCTCGTGATTCGTTTGGGTACAAGAAGCCTTCAGGTACCGGCATGGATTTAAAAGAATACGGTGGGAAAGTTAGACTGGTGCCTTCTTAATGTGTATTTTATTCAATGATTAAACTTGTTAAGCGCTAAGATCAAGGGCATGAAATTCCAATTCCAATGCGATCATTCGTTCCATATTTTCCTTTTTGGCACTGTCCGGTGCGTTCCTCATACCCGCATTCATAACCGGACTAAGCCTGAACATGTCATTATTATTAGGAATAGCCTTTTTTCACATGTAAAAAAGTAATAAAAACAACACCAAACTTACGGGCTGATATGAATATCGATATCACCATCGGTACTGAAACCACCTTTCTGTATAATGTTCTCTTCCATGCTTCCGATGAGATAGTGAACGTATTTAGGTGGGACGCTATAATAGTGGTGTCCTTCAAATTCATGGATTTTTGACTTGATACCATCGCCAGCGAATCCGGGAAATTGTTCCTTAAATTAATTTAGAGACCATCATGAGACGATACAAAAGATAAAAACAAAGCGTCATTTAAGAACGTCCGAGGCATTACCTTATTTTTCTCAAGCATGTGTGCCACGGGCTGAGGCGAACCATCACTCTTGACTAGGGGTACATTGTACATAATCACCTTTGTTGATCCATCTGGATTGCTGCCGACTACCTGCATTAGACCATCGGTAAGATCCTCTGAGGTTAGTCCACGCCACTTTGCCATCATCTTAAGTTACCAGAAAAGAAAGATATCAGCAAGATAAGACAAGCAATGATAAAGGGAAACAAAAAAAATGAAGGTGTACCTCAGCCTGTTCGGGTGATACACTCTTGGCTGCATTAATTGGTACCAATTTCTGGTCCAAGTTACCTTGGGTGACAGACGGCACCACAGCAGTGTAACCCTGCATCTTGCCCTCGAAGGGATTCCTTGCCATGGCACTGTCCTCCACAATGTCTTTGTCTCCTTTACCCTTAATTGAAAGGCCAAGACGTTGACTGGTGGGATTGAAGTAGTCTATATGTAAAAAGGAATATGAGAATGCAGTGACACTTGGGTTGAAGAGAAGAACGGGGTGAACAAACGTGTAATACGGGCACCACTAAGTGGGGGTACCCATTGCTTCTCCCCAACACCCAAGGCCTTTCTAATATCATCTTGTTTGATGGTGATTTTAGATGGCTCCAAAGCATTATCGACGTTGACACTTCCTGAAGCGTAAATGGTCACTGTGCGGTTAAGCTCGGGGATATCGTCGTTTCCGATGATCTAGAAACAAAGGAAGAAGATAAGAAGGGAAACAATAGATATCATAAAGGCCTCAACTTGGACATACCGGGTTGGCAAATGTCGTGGCACTGGCTACTACAGGCCCACTGGTTACAATCTCTTCGCCGGCTTCTGAGGACATAATTAACAGCAGTCAGTAAATATCGCTTAGAGATCACAGGTATTCTTTATGTAGTATAGACTTTATTTACTTGATAAATTTAAGTGATGGTTTATATTCGCGAAGTGTGGGAAGGGTCACTTGTAATAGTCTCAACGGGGTGACAGTCTACAAATAGTTTTACGTTGCGTAGGTGTCCACAGCATTGACCCGTGACATGAGAATGTAATGCAGCGGCACATGTCGCGTACGGGGTGCTTAGAAAACAGGCTGCATGACCTTTAGCAATCGTTTCACAGTGTTTATCTTCGTATAAATACTTCTTGGATCCAGGTATCTTCTTGGTCGTCCTCGGGACTAGAAGGACTTCTGCATTATGTATCTTAACTAAGGCAGTTCCCCGAAGGATACCTTTCTCTAGAACCTGGAAAGGTATTCGGGAAGGCTTATTGTAGATAAATTCCATCTTGTCATTGTGGTGAACATGTAAGTCGTAGTGTTTTGTCTTGTCCCAAGAAGTCTCAACCTCGATGCGTGCCATCTGTACACCGCTGCTTTCGTTCAATGGGGTAGGATCTTCATAAAAATCAAACGAAACGGCACTGGGTGGTTTGGTATCACTGTGAACAAACGGCATGACTTCGGGGTTTTGGGAATCCGGGATAAAAACATAAGGGTTTCCGGTCTCAGCATCGAAGAGATTCGAAGAGGAACCCGGTGATACATGGATTTTTTCGGATTCCGCAATATGATATGATGGACGATCCATCTCAGAACCTGGTTGTGGTATGTAAAATCAGTACCGCGTTATAAGGTTGTGAATGTATCAGAAAACATACGTGCAAGTTTGTAACCGTAATTTTTGTAGATTTCATGTTGTTTTTTCCTGTAGTACTTTGATAGTAAATCCAGAGGGTCAGGTGATAGGTAGGATGACCAGGTCATACTATCGAATGAATATTTGGCGGTACATGTGATAATCCTTTTTGTTGTTTCGTTTACAATTCCATTAGGTAGGCTTACACAACCCGGATTTCCCGTGCACTGAATCTGGGTGTGGTACTGATTACATGTTTCATTTGTAGGAGAGGCACACAGTGCTGGTCTTCTACAACATACATGTCTTTTTTCATCAAATTGTTTTTCAGTACAGCCTTTGCAGTATGCCACGCCAATCATTTGGCTTCCCATAAAGTAGTTTGCACCACATATCCCAGTACTGTTGGCTTCGTCATAGTAGTCCTTAGCACTAATAGGCACCCACCATACATACTTTTTTTCTGCTGGTATACTAGCCTTTATTGGTGATTCTTCTGTGTATTTATCATCAATACGGACAGTACCACCCCGTAGTATTATATCTCCATAGAATACCGCAGCTGGCTTTAGCGTTGTGCCGTTCAGGTCGTACCGTTCGTTTAGGGAACTATGAAATCTTGATGGGTTTGATATAAGTCGATGCTGTACTGTACTTTGGAAAGAATTATCGTGAACTTACCGTGGTGAATAAAAGTTTTTTTCTTGCGGTCTATATCCCATCTCTTTCTTGTCAATATCAGAATTAGGTTCGTGTAATGGATTCTTTTGGGTTGTTTCCTGAAATTTTTCATAGTGCGGAATCTGGTTTGTATGATGAACCTGAAGAATCAGTGAAAGACAAGAAAGAATCAACGCCGAAAGAGAAATTGCCAGAGAAGCAGGATGAGGACCCGCGGAAGGCCGCGCTGAAACAGGTGACGGAGGGATTGAAGGTTTTGAAGATATCTTCTCCTGAACAACTTTGTGGACTTTTCGACGAGATAGGCTTTCACCGACCTCAAAAGACCTCTTCCCCATCAAAGACGGTTTGTATCTACGACCTTGAAACCACGGGCCTTGGCAAGACGAAGGATATTGGTATTGTTGAAATAGGTGCACTTATAGTTGGTTATACTGCGCAAGATGGTTGGACGGAGCTTGCCTCCTTTCATCGCCTATGGTAAGTCACCGTCTGTCGTCTTGTTGCTTAATCGTCCTTTTCTTATCGGTAGATTACAAGTGTTCCCAAGACGGCTGTATCACCAGATGTGCCTCATAAACACACAAGACAGTCTTTGATAGACCAAAAATGTGTGTCCTTTGAAAAGGAAGCCAGAACGGCGTTTACCGAATTTCTCCGTGAAAATAATGTTCATGTCCTGGTTGCACACAATGGTAAACGCTACGACCATCGAATCATGGCCTTTCATCATTTTGATCCACCCGTAAACGTCAAGGCCGCTGACAGCATAGTAAGTAAGACTAAGTGCCTAACTGAATCACCTTATTTCCTCTAACTGCAATACTATCATTAGGTATGGTTCAAGACCCTATTACCATTTGAAGCATCTTACAGCCTTAAGAATCTACATATAAAACAACTGGGAAAGGCAGTACCTGCTGCACATAATAGCCTACCTGACTGCTATGGGGTACTGAATGTGATGAGAACCATAAAAGCTTTGGATGAAAGGTTCGTACTTAAGAATTGTGAACCATGGCAAGCAGTCGTGTCTAGGTGTAGAAGATAGATTAATTTAGTTTATGTACTGTACAAAGTACTGGTACAATAAACGTACACTGGTCTTTTTTTATAGGCCGTATATATTTACCAGATTTCCCGCCACCAGTATCATTTTTTAAAAAACACAGTACTGTGCACGATATGATGGTGACCGATTACATTGATGGAGAAGCTCAATTGTCTCAAGACGAATTTGACAGCGGAGATGAATTTATTAAGGATGCCGATAGTCAAGATAATCTATTCATAGATAATAGTGACGTCGTAATGGAAGATGATTCTTCTCATATGGAAGTTGACATGAACCAGATTGCTGTTGAGTCTGAACAAACCATGCAGCAAGCGCTGGCTGTGCAAAGTCGTTTAGAAACTGCCCTACAGACAAGGCAGGCCCAACCCGTGAACACGTCACGGTCTCCCGTAGTCAACACATGTATTCCGAAAAAATCAAAGGTCAAAGAGGTCACCGAATCTTACAAGCCCATAGGCCCACAGATTGTCTTTATGCCTGAAAAGGCCAGCATCAACATTGCAGGTGCAGTAAAGCCAGTACTTACATTGGCACTTCCCGTATGGCTTGGTGCCTATACCAACGGTTCTCTTGCAGAAGTTGAGATGGCCCAGGCAATTCAGTACGTCTTAAATGCTGCAACGATTGTACAGCAGAAAGACGGCGCCAGAATCTATGTCACCTTATGGTGTATGGGAAGATGTGCTTCGGTAAGAGGTATGTCTTACAAAGAAGCCCTACTTTGCAGTGCTAATCCGGGCAAGTACGTCGCTGAAATCTTCTGTCAAGACATTGACGCTGTCAAGAAATTTAGTGACTGTCTCAACGACATAAATGTTCACTTGAAGATGGGTGCTTTCATCACCAAACTTAAGAAGAAAATTGAAATGCATGTCCCCCGCGATAGATTTAACATTATAGAACCACGCATGCTTTCTGATGGAATGCAGCTTTCCCGTGCCCTTGTATCTGTCGCACAGAAGATTGGTACCGCCAATGCTTCAAACGGCACCATACCTCAATGTAGGTCCCGGGTTTTTGTTTGTAATTGTTATCAGAATACTAATACTTCTTCTGTTAGGGATGCGTGTGGCTTCTCAATCTGATATTATGAATCTTCATAGCGTTTCGGAAGGTCGTACCGAAACCGGTGAGATGATATCAGACGAAGTCATATCAGAATATTGGCATACTATGTTCTCTAGGGATCGTGTGATTGAAGCCATGACAGACAGTGCAACTTTTCAAAAGATACAGGAAGCAGTGCATACAGGACTGTGGAGACCATCTGACATGCCAGCTTACGAGATGAATAATATGAACGTGAACAACTTATTTTTCTATTCGGATGCACCCGGTACGCCCTCTTTTGAATTGACCAAGATGCTAATGACTGAAGGTAATCGTGTTGGGTACCAGGAAGTTATGGTACAACATTCTCAGTCTAATACCACCCTTCACAAGGTGATGAAGAACGTCTTTGATACAAAACAGTTCAACTGGAGAGACCGCTGCCATGCCATCAATATGTGGGCGGCCAGTCATCACCCCCAGCTTTGGCCTTGGGAACATAATCAAAGATATTGGATGGAGAATAAGGTATTGGATCCTAGTAAGTATCACTGCGTTTTTGATAACCACATTTTACTATGCTGATCTAATATTATATTAAAGATATGGATTGGAATGATTACGTTTTCACCCGGCCATGTGAAAAGAGACTGACATTGGGTTCTCTTTGGTAAGCTTTATTAATTTATTGTCTTGGATTTCTTTCACTGACGTACCTCCTTGTACCAATCAGGCCCATGGCGAACTGGCAGATGTATTCCGTAGGGGAATTGTGTGCCAAGGCTTATGTTGCAAGAGAGAAACTTAGTGCAGCAGCATTCACAGCCTTTCTTATTGATCCGGATATCGAAAACCCAGTCCCTGGTGTCATCATATCAGGCGAAGCAGGAAAGGGAAAATCCTACATGATGAAACTGGTACAAAACATGATGCATAAAGGTCAAGTCATGACGGTACACAGGGCAAGTGCCTGTTCAAAAGACGAAGACGTTGGACAGTGTATCGAAATCTATCACGAAGCTGCCCCTCAGGCCATGAATAAATCAAACGGCAAGAATGACAACGACCAGGCACGTGCCAATTTTAAAGCTTCCCTGACGGAAAGAAGATTTGCAATCAAGACAAAGGATGCCAAGACACGTTCTGTTTATACAGAGACCTTTATCAATATGGCAGTGCCCTTCATGTGCATGAACGAAAGCGAAGATAAAATCGAACCGGCTGTGCTGGATCGTTTTCTTCGCCTTGTATCAGGATTTGAAAACGGTGGCAAATATGCTAGACCTGCGTCTAAGGTCGCTACAGAAGCTAACACCGATGAAGCGAAAAAAAGAATGAATGCTTATCACGACTGTGTCAAGGTCAATGCTGCCATCTTTAATTTTCTAAATGCGGATGCAACTTTCAACCAGGAAAGCATGGACAACCCACTTCTCTCGTGGGTACTAACTAAATGGGAAGATGCCATGTAAGGAAAACTTGATTCGATTCTCTCACTTACTTCGTGCCCTAATCTGCCTTTTACTTTTCGTAGGCCGTCCATAGCTGGTGTCGCCGGTAACAGTCCACGTTGGGCCAACCATGTAGCAACCTATGCCAAAGTGTTTAGCACCATGTCCGCCGTCACGGCCCTTCAACTTGGTCTGATTTACCCACCTGACTTTATCATACAGGATCTAAGATCCCTCCTTGCCCAAGGTGATAATACATCAGATCAATACAAGATCTTTTGCGATCTAGAGAATCTATTTCAAATCGGGGAGAACGGAAAAGATTACATGGATGCACTAGGCACCTGTGGCGCTAAACTGGTCCTTGAAGTGATCAACTTTCCTCTTCTTGACGCCATCTTTTACGGATTTGCAACCCTTGTAGACGGTTCGACCAGTAGAAGAGATAAGGAAGCCATAGAAGGTATCAAGGCTGCTGTATACAATTGCGATACGGACGGTGACTACATCAAGACCCCATACGGTCTAGACGCCCTTGTGGGCGACGTTGTCACTGTTCTAAACAATAGAAAGACCCGCAGAGAAGCCAAGACTGTAATGGGTGCCATTCATGAGATCCAGAACCGCCTAGTGGGCAAAGACGAAAAAAGCAAAACACAAGCTATGATCACCCATAATCCCAGGGAAGTACTGGTTCACCGCAGTCTCTTAGGTGAATGTTTGACCCCAGAAGAAAAGAATATGCTAAATTGTTTGGCCGATAAAAGATTCTGCAGTGGACCCATCCAACCTTCAGACATATCCACGGCCATCAAGGGTCAAAAATTTAGAAAGGTAAACTGGCAATCCTGGAACGACGACAATTCGGCTGACCTTTGCACCATTTCCCCTCAGTCTTTTTGCAGGGTAAATCCAGAACATATGACAGTCAAAGACTTGTCACCTGACGGCGGTGGCGATGAAACTTCTTACAATGGATTCGTTTACATATCAAACAGGCTTTTCGAAATGGCTTCAGACGAAAGAGATGACGCTGCGGGGATCACCGTGGGCTTTTCTCGTATGATGAAAGTATTCAATACAAGTGATGATTGGGGTCAAGTTTGTATACCGGCCCATCCAAACAACACAAGCGTCGCCTTTGCTTTTATCGATAAAGAAACAGATCACACTAGATGGAAAGTCGCCTCGTCTATGCGGAAAATGAAAAACTCAAAACATGTACCTGAAAAAAGAAGAAAGCTTCTACCGGGTATTGTAAGGAACATGATAACTCAACAGGAAAATAAAGAATTTACTTGCATAAAAGATGATCAAGATTTTCAAAGAGACATTGCATTTTCACATCTAAAAAATTCTACCCTTGGAAAAGATATTATCAAAGGACCCGGTGACGGAATGAAAATGCTACAAATCATGTTTGATCAATGGTTGGCACCCGAAATGCTGCAACAGGCTTTAGAAAATTATTAGTTTTACTTTTTTAATCCAAATAAAGCCTTTCAATCTTAATTTGAGATCTAAGCTTGGCAGCACGAACCGTGTTATTGAATAAAGCCATATCCGTGTAATAGCCGTTAAAAGAGGATGGATGATAATCAGCAAGATTAAATGGTTTGATGATTTTAGGAACCCTGTGAATCATAGTGGTTAGACCCAAACGCCAACAAATTATCATACATCATGTATCAGATGCTTCTTACATGAAAAATATACACCTTCCATCAATACCGCAATCATATACCTGAAGTATTTCATGGTGCCGAAGCTTAGGTAACCCGTGTCCCTTGGCCCCTAGGAAAAATGGAATCGTATCATCATCCACAATATGACAGACACGATTAATGCTAAAATAATATATCAGTAAAAACCAAGTGCCAGGGAATACTAAGATGTGATTCTTACAACGGTAAGTAATGCAGCGGATCCCAAACGTTGGACAAAGTTAACCATCGTTTGAAATTATCTATCCGTCGTTGACACGCATAACAGTAACGCAGGCGCCTTGAAGTAAACCGTACCAGTTCATGGGAAAAATAAATCCCGGCTTCCATCGTACAGGCACGTGCCACGAAACGAAACGTGTGCTTCGAAAATGACAGGTAACTGATGATGATATTGCCCTTAAAAAAGGACATAAATTTATGGAAATCGGGTATGTCTTTTCTAAAAAGGGATTGTTGGGGAATTCAGATGAAAGCCGTCACATGTTCAATCTCATTAAACTTACGAGGGTAAGGTCACCTCATCTACATCACGATAAGCGAACCTATCTTTGTGATGGGGAATATGGGAAAGAATACCAGTCTTGCGGGACCCCCAGGTGCCAGGATAACAAGCCCGTTTGATTTTATAAGGAAAGGTACACCTGTGCTTTCTCCATACAGTCTGGATGACCCTTGCTGCCTCATGGATTTGAAACGACATGGGTATATGATCACGGAAAACT
>MDSZ01039894.1_pt1 | contig 12218 bp, 10 predicted proteins | sample 811201 | NCBI WGS metagenome assembly MDSZ01 (sample SAMN05326647, study PRJNA326480) | marine metagenome | isolation source: seawater | place: Indian Ocean: North | collected 2010
GTGCTATTTCGGGTGCTACATCACCTGCCTATACAACATCGGCAACCACCTACGATAGCGGCGATGGAATTGTTGGAACTAACTTTGATAATGATGACCGTCTCAAGTGCTCTCTGACAGCTGTTGGAGCTGCTGCTGTAGAATCTACAACAGTAATTCTGACTGTTACTAGAACGGTTACTATCAATACGCAACCAACAGACCAGACAGGTTCTGTAGGTGGAACAAGAACTTTCACTGTAGCTGCTAGTCTCTCTGACGGAGACAACAGTGACGTTACATTCCAGTGGCAACAATCTATCGACGATGGAACCAGTTGGTCAAACATCGGCGGTGCTACATCTGCTGACTACACTACTCCGACACTCACCGCTTCGATGGATGAGTATCAGTATCGTGTATTTGTTTCTGCTCCTGGTGCTGCTAATGTCATTTCAAACGCAGCGGTCTTACAGGTAGAGACTGTACAAGTCTCTGTAACTTTAGATCCTACAGACCAAGCAGCAGATGAATTAGGAACTGCGACATTTACATGTAATGGTACAGCTCAGAACTCTGGTATCACTGGCGCTATTCATAGCTCCTTCGGTATTAGCTCTTGGATCACTCCACAGCAGGGCAATCAATTTGATGACCCTGAGCAACAACGTCTATTTGAACAAATCCTCTCAGACCACACACCATCGGTAACATTCCAGTGGCAGAGATCTGATAATCAGGGAGGTAGCTGGTCAGATATTGGTGGTGCTACATCTAGTTCTTACACTACTCCAGCACTAACTTATGCCAATGATCATGACGATCGTTATCGTTGTAAGATCGATGCTGTTGGTGCTGATACTGAAGTATACACTGGAGCAGCACTCCTAACTGTATACAGAACTCATACTATTAGCACTCAACCTTCTAACCAGATTGGAAATGAGGGTGGTACTGCTACGTTTACTGTTGCTGGAACTACTTCCAGTGGCACACATACTTACCAGTGGGAGAAGGCAGAATCTACCAACGTAGCAAACTACACACCTGTCAGTGGTGCTACAAATGCTAGTTACACCACACCTACTCTGGTGTATGTTGATGATAATGCTGATCGTTATCGTTGCGTTCTGTCTTTGGTTGGTGCTCAGTCTCCCCTGACATCTTCTTATGCTGAACTGACTGTCAACAGAGTCATCACCATCTCAGTTCAACCTCAGAATCAAACAATCATTGAGGGTAACAGAGCAACATATAATATTACTGCTGCTATAACCAGTGGCACTCTGAACTATCAGTGGCAACTGTCTACTGACAATGGTGGTAACTGGAACAACATTAACGGAGCAACAAACCCTTCGTATCAAACACCGAACATGCCATTCCCAACAGTGGGTAGGCAATATCGTTGTGTTCTCAGCAACTCTAACGCTATCTCGGTAACGTCTGACGCTGCTACTCTTACGGTTAATGAGTCTGAGTTTGTTGAAGCTCCGACTTCAATGAATGTCAACGTTGACACAGATACTGGTTTGACATTCAACAGACAACCTACTGCTACATCATCTGCTTTTGTATCTCAGTATGCTGGATCTACTCACGCCAAGTCTTTCTGGTTGATTAAGAGAGTATCTGACAACACTGTTGTATATGATACAAGCACGATCACAGTTCCTGACTTGTCTGCTGGCGATCCTAACAATCTGACTACATTCACTGTACCAGCAGGTACTCTAGATTTTGATACAACTTATAGTGTACAGGTTAAGTTCAAAGACCAGAATGATCTGACTTCTAACTACTCAACACCAGTACAGTTCACTACTCCTGTAGTAGATCAACCTGAGATTCAGGTCATTACACCTGCTTTCAACCCAACTATCTCTGTATTGTCACCATCAATTAAGAGTGGTTATGGGCATGTATCTTCTGACTGGCAGTTCTCTAGAACTAATACTTTCACTGATGTGGAGCACCAGTCACTCGGAAACTCTACCAACTTAGTTTCTTACACCCTGCCAGGTGACGTTACCACGCTACCTACAACTACATATTATGTCCGCGTGAGATTCAACGTTGATACAATCTAATGGCAAAACCAGCAACACGAGAACAACTTATTGATTACTCCCTCAGGAAGCTTGGCGCTCCTGTGCTGGAGATCAATGTTGACGATGATCAGATTGATGATCTCGTCGATGACGCCATTCAGTATTACAATGAGCGTCACATGGATGGATACATCAGGACATTCCTGAAGTTCCAGTTTGATCAGGCTACCATCGATTCGATGAAGACTGACACCTCAGAGACTGTAGGTGGTAAAACTTTCAAACAACAGAACAACTATATTACTGTACCCGATCACATCATCTCTGTGATCAAGATCTTTGACTTCACGTCAAAGAATACTACAAACCTTTTTGATGTCCGCTACCAGTGGAGACTCAATGATCTGTGGGATCTTACACAGACTGAGATCTTGACCTATGAAATGGTCAACCGTAGATTGGAAGATATCTACTTCCTACTGGAAGGACAAAAGCAGATCAGATATAATCTGAGAGGCAACCGTCTGTATATGGATCTGGACTTTAAGTCTGATGTACTTGACGGTGATTATATTATCTTTGATTGCTACAGAGCAATAGATCCTTCTGATTATGCTGGTGTCTACAATGATCCCTGGCTGAAGAGATATACTACTGCGCTGATTAAGAGACAGTGGGGACAGAACCTCATTAAGTTCCAAGGTGCTCAGCTGCCTGGTGGTATTACTCTCAATGGTAGAGAGTTGTATGAAGATGGTAATAACGAAGTCCAGAAGCTTGAGGACTCGATGATCGATATGTACGAAATCCCACCGCTTGACATGATCGGATGAGAAACGTTTTCTTTACTCACGGCACTCGCAACGAACAGTTCCTTCAGCAAGGTCTGGTTGAAGAGTATATCAAGATGTTTGGTATGGATGTGTTATACATCCCCAGGCAGCTTGTGAGGAAGGATGGCGTATTTAATGAAGAGATCATCTCCGAGTTTGATGACTCTTATCTCATTGAAGCGTACATGGAGAACTTCGATGGGTTCCAAGGTGGTGGTGATCTGCTGACAAAGTTCGGCATTCGTCAGTCAGATGAAGTAACATTGGTCATATCACAACAGAGATTCTCTGACCTTATCGCTCAGTTCCTTCTAGTAGACAAAGAAGTTGAGATTGGAGAACGTCCTCAGGAGGGTGACCTTATCTGGTTCCCACTGACAGCAAACTACTTTGAGATCAAGTACGTTGAGCATGAAGAACCATTCTACCAACTCGGAAAGAACTACACATACAAACTCAAGTGTGAGCTCTTTGAATACTCCGACGAACAAGGAGAAATCTTTGAAGGAGACGAAGAACTCATTGATACAGGATACACTGTCAAATACTACTATCTTACCTCTGGCGGTACATCTGCTGCTGGTACTGTTAGCCTTGACGGTGGCGCTGTGGACCAAGCTATCGTAACTACCAACGGAAAAAATTATAACTTTACCCCTACTGTCACTGTCAATGGTGATGGAACTGGTGCTACAGTTCGTGCTGATATGATCGGTGTTTCGGTTGGTGGATCTACACCAGTCAAACCCGCAGTTCTTGTACCATCTGTTGTGGAAGGTAAACTAAACAAACTTACTATTGTGGATGGTGGACAGGGATACGATGCTACAAGAGCCTATATTCAATTTACCGACCCTCCATTCAGTGGCAACACTCCGACGGTTATACCTACTTTCGATTCTAACGGAAGTCTCACAAAGGTTGAAATCTCTGGAGAAGGTTCTGGATATACACAGGTAGAGAAACTTGTAGTGACCAGTCCTGGTTCTGGATACACTACAGCATCTCTCGATATTCAAACTGTTCCTGCTGGACTACAAGGTACTTTCAAAGATGGCGAGTCTGTTACTGGGGGTAGCACTAGCAATACTGCTATGCTTGCTGATTGGGACAATGGAGAAGGATGGTTGAAGCTTAAGAATCCAACAGGAGACTTCCTAGTTGGAGAATTGTTGATGGGTTCTACCAGTGGAGCGACCGTAACTATACATAGTTTTGATCCGATCGACTCTACGGATGATAAATATTATGACAATGTTGAGTTTGAAACTGAAGCAGACGACATTCTAGACTTCACTGAGTCCAATCCATTTGGTATAGCGACATAAAATGTTAAACACTGGGTACACATACAATAAAGTAATCCGCAAGTGCGTTATCGCTTTCGGCACGATCTTTAACAATATCGAAGTTCGACGCGAGAACTCAGACGGTAGCACCTACAGTAAAATGAAGGTGCCTTTGGCGTATGGACCTAAGCAGAAGTTCTTGGCAAGACTTGAGCAGCAACCTGAGCTGAACAAGAAAGTTGCTATCACTCTGCCACGTATCGCATTTGAGTTGACTGGTATCTCTTATGATGCCACTAGAAAACTCAGTCCTGTTACCTTGGAACTCAAGGCAGACGGCAACAATGCCGTTCGTAAGATGTACACTCCTGTACCTTACAATCTAGAGTTCTCGCTTTCTATTCTCTCGAAGACGAATGACGAAGCTCTAGAGATTACTGAGCAGATCATGCCGTTCTTCCAACCGTCTTACAACGTGACGGTAAACATTGTGGAAGCACTCAAAGAGTATCGTGACGTTCCTATCGTCATGAATACTATCAACTATAGCGATGACTACGAAGGAGACTTCACTCAGAGAAAACTGACTACAGTAGATATGTCTTTCACAATGAAGACATATGTATTCGGTCCTTCTCAGACTGGTGCTCCTATCAAAAAAGCAAAGGTCGATTACAAGACTGGTGTCAATCGCGAACTTGCTCCACGCAGAGTACAGTATCAAGTTACACCAAAAGCACTCAGAGATCACGATGCCGATGGTTCAGGTCTCAACCTCACCAAAGATATAGACAAGCGCTTCGCTACTCTAGAAGTTACTGACAGCACAGTCTTCAGTATTGGTGACCTGATCGAGATCAACAATGAGGTCATGAAGGTTAAGACCAAACCTAATGACACAAGTATCACAGTAACCCGTGGTGCTAATGCTACTACAAAGGCAGAACATGCTGCTGGTTCTGTAATCGATATCGTCAATGCTAGCGATGACGCTCTGCTCGATAGCGGCGATGACTTTGGATTCAATGAGATGACATCTTTCTATGGATAAGTTTGACGGACTAGACGAAGCGTTCGAGACTGTGAGTGAAATCTCAAAGGTCGAACCTAGCAAACCTGCCCCACCACCAAAGGTGAAGGATCAGGTTGACGATGACCATGAGTACAGTAGAGCACAACTCTACAATCTGATTGAGAAAGGACAAGAAGCTATCAGCGGTGCGCTCGATGTTGCTATGTCATCCGATCATCCAAGAGCATATGAAGTTGCTGGTCAGTTGATCAAGCACGTGGCAGATACCACAGATAAACTGATGGATCTCCAAAAGAAAACAAAAGACGTTAAGGAAGAATCCAAGCGTGGACCTACTAACGTCACAAACGCATTGTTTGTTGGAAGCACAGCAGATCTACAGAAGATGCTGAAGGATGCTTCCAAGAATAAATAAGACAGGGAAAACTTACTAAAAAATTATGTCTGGTCCTATTCTTAAGGCTGCTGCTTACAGACCTACTGTTAGTGTGAACAGTCAAGCAAATACAGTGTCTGGCGCAATGACAGTCGCTACTGGCATCTACCGCTTTTCGGTAGCAGCTGGTAAGGACGCATGTCAGATTGCTCTCGGTGCTAACCCTGATGCTAGCGCTGGTGGTCTTCATGTTACCGCAGGTGAGTCTGTTCTGGTAAAGCATGAAGCTCCTAGAAGAGAATTGATTACTGCTGCTACTGCTGCTAACCCTATCGTTGCTACCCTTGCTAGAGAAGGTGGTGTACATAACGAGTTTCGTGTTGGTGATGCGGTAACTGTTAGTGGTGCTGCTGTTGGTGATTACAATGTTACTCACGCAACTGTTAGTGCTGTAACCCCTAGCACTATCTCACTGAACGTTGATGGTTCTGGTTTCGCTGCCTTTACTGGCACTGCCGAAGTAAGAAACTCCGTTAAGTATGCTGTCTATCCTGATGGTAGTAACGGTTCTGACGTTCACTGTACAGAAGTTAGCGCGATGGTCGCCTGATGGCAGCGCGTCTTAACGAGTACGGCAAGTATTATCACGTTGAGCTTGTCTGGCGTGGGAGGATGTACCGCGTCCAGTTATTTTTCCCCAAGCTCAACAAACCCCAAAGAGTTGACATTCAGACTCAAGCGTCTAAGATATATCCAGGTTGTCGCATCATTTCTTATCTGGAGACAGAGAAGATTCCTGATGTGCCTGCGTTCTTAGCGTTTGAATCCTACTCTTATGGAAGCTAGTCTTTATATAATCGTTATTGTTTTTGCGCTCTGCTTGTTCGCAGGAGTTGATGAGACGATACGGTTGTTCCAGTATATTGACTTGGAGCTTAGATATGGAGTTGTCAAGATTCGATCTTATTTTTTAAGAAAGAAACTAGAACGACAACTGAAAGTTCTCAAGAAACAGATGGAGAAAGATTATGGAGAATTCCTCCGAGACACTGAGCACAAAGATTTGTGAGAAGTGTGGTGCTACCTGGGTAAACGGTAAGCATTATTGGCGTACAGGAAATACCTCTGATCACAGTGAGCTTGATCTCGCTGGATTAGTATGTAATGACTTTGGTAATGAGCAGTGTATCAATCCATCAAGAGGTATGGGTGGTGGTGATACCTGGGCAAAAAGATCTGAAAGAATTACAGACCTAGAAGAACGGGACTAAATATAGACATGTACATAAGGTTTGTCTTATGAGTGAAGTCCCAGAGGATCGTCTACACATCATCGAAGATCTTAGAGATGAGATTATCGATAACCCACAATGGTATCGCGAGCAAGTCGCTGAAGACCATAAAGATGACGTCGAAGATTGGATTTCTTACGACTCTTATCTGAACAAATTTTATACCTGCTTCGATGGACGCACGGTGTTTTTCGATGACTTCGATACATGCGCGGATTGGTTGAAGCTAAATACACATAGAAAACAGACTGCCTCTCAGTAATGTCCCTGACAATTCGCAGATTACCCGAGGAGGCACCAAATCTCCTCAGACCCCCTACCACCGTAACCCCTTCTCAGAACGGTGATGTTGTTCTTGAAGCAACATCGAACACTGTTCTGACCATGAAGCTGAAGGGCACGGACGGTGTTGTCAGAAACTTTGACGTTGGTGGTGGTGCTAGTTCCATCGGTACTGAATATGATATCCGCGCTGTAACCACTACGGGTGGTGCGCTTCTTAGACTGACATCTTCCTACTCTGTTCTGGATGATGTTAAGTTCGCTGGCACAGCAAACCAAATCACTGTTGCCTACACCAACGACAATGAGATGACTTTCTCATTGCCGAACGATGTAACTATCGGCAACGATCTAACTGTTACTGGTAACCTCGATGTTCAGGGTACCACAACAACTATCAATTCGACCACTGTTCAGGTCGATGACATTACTATTGAACTGGGAACCGTCGCGACTCCGACAGATGCGACAGCTAACGGGGGCGGGATCGTTCTGAAGGGAGCGACTGACAAACTTATCACCTGGTCCAATACCAATGACGCCTGGACTTTCAATCAGCACGTATATCCTAGCGCCGACAGTTCTTGGGATCTCGGTTCAGCTACCATACGTTGGGCAAACATCTACGGTGATGCTGCCAATATTACTTCTATTACGGGAGCTCTGACTGGTAATGCTGATACAGCAACCACTCTAGAGACTGCCAGAAATATTAGTGGTGTATCCTTTGATGGTTCTCAGAACATCACTCTTGTCACAGATAACGTACAGGAGTCTGGCACACCTACAAACATTTACTTCACCGACGCTCGCGCAAGAGCAGCAGTAAGTGTTACTGATTCTGGTGGTGATGGATCTCTCGCTTATGATAGTGGCACTGGTGTAATTACATACACTGGTCCTACTGCTACTGAAGTAAGAGCTCATCTTTCTGCTGGTACAGGTGTTGGATTCTCTGGTGGAGTGATCTCTATCGGTCAAGCAGTAGGTACATCTGACAGTGTACAGTTTGCTGGTATCACTGGTCCTCTGACTGGTAATGCTGATACAGCAACAGCACTACAAACAGCTAGAACTATCAACGGTGTCTCCTTTAATGGTACTGCCAATATCACCTTAGACTTGGATGATATTGCTGAGGCATCTGTTACACCAACCAACCTTTTCTACACTAACGAGCGTGTTGATGACCGCGTTAGTGTCTTGCTACAAGGTGGTACAGGTATTGCTAAGTCTTACAATGATGGCGCTGATTCCCTCACTCTGTCTATTGATTTTAGTGAGTTTGATACTGATAGTGTAAATGAAGGTTCGACAAATATCTACTTCACCGATGCTCGCGCTAGAGCCGCTGTTAGTGCGGTTGACTCTGGTGGAGATGGTTCTTTTGCTTACGATAGTAGCACAGGAGCCTTTACATACACTGGACCTTCAGCAGCTGAAGTACGTGCTCATGTTTCAGTAAGTGACGTCGGTGGTGATGGTTCACTTGCTTACGATTCTGGTACTGGTGTCTTTACCTTCACTGGTTCTTCACCTGCTGAGACTAGAGTTCACTTCTCTGGTGGTACAGGTGTAACTTACGACAACGTATCTGGTGAGTTCTCCATTGGTCAAGACGTTGCTACTAACGCATCAGTCAACTTCGCTGCTGGTACATTCTCTGGTGCTGATACCAGAGCTCTGATCCTCAACAACACTGACAACACTGGTACTGTCAACTCCGCAGGACAGATCGCATTCCGTCACACAGGTATTGACTTTACCAACAATACTATTGTTGCCGATGGTAATGACCTGGGTCATATTGAATTTAGAAACAACGGTGGTTCTACCGTTGGTCAGTTTGGTTGGAGAAAGCGTGGCGTTGCCGCAAGTAAGCTTTCCTTTGAGGTAGACACTGATAATAGTGGCACACCTAACTTTGAAGTAAACGATAACTATATCAGTTTTGCTTCTACAAATATCAATGTCACAGGTACACTCGAAGTCAACGCACAGACTTCTGGTATTACCTACAATGACAACGGTGCTAACGTTGGTCCAGACTTCATTCTCCAAAGAGATACTACCAGCGTAGCAAACAATGACCTGATCGGTCGCCTGTTGTTCAACAGTCAGGATGCTTCATACAGCAATGATGTTTCATATGCTGGCATTCTTGCTGAGGCAGAACTTGTATCTGCTGGTTCAGAACGTGGACGTTTGTTCCTCCAGTGTTCTGATGGTGGTGCCCTGGTAAACACCATGACCCTCAAGGGCAAGTTGGTTGGTTTAGGTATCGATGAACCTGCTGGTCAATTCCACGTCAAGGGTAATGACACCACTGACCAGATCATTATTGAGAACGAGACAAACTCTTCTACCACTGCTCCTGACCTTGTTCTCTACAAGTCGGGTACGATTGGTGTTGGACACCAGCCTGGTCGTATTGACTTCCGTGGTAGAAACGGTCTTAACAATGCTAACGTCACATATTCTGCCATCATCTCTGAGGTTGAAGGAACTTCTAACCTCTCAGAGGGTGGTGCTATTAAGTTCTTCACTACTCAGGGTGGCACACTAACTGAGGCAGCAAGGATTAACTCTGCTGGTAACATCAAGCTCCAAGCAGAAAAAGGTATTGACTTTAGTAACCAGACTGCTCTGGGTGGTGCTACCTATGAGATTCTGGATCACTACGAAGAAGGTTCTTACGCTGCTACTCCATACTTCGCTAACACAAACAGAGCGGGTATGTCTACTAACTCCACTGGTTACTACACCAAGGTTGGTAGAATGGTACACGTTCATGCCAAGATGATTGTCAACATCATTGACAACACACTGATTGGTGGTGAACTCAGATTTCCTCTTCCCTTTGAACCTGCTATCTCTTGTGCTGACAATGCTATCATGCGTGTCATCATGGAGAATGATGCTGGTCACTTCCTGAACACAGGACAAACACAATTCTTGGATGACTCTAGAGATATGATCATCTCCCACAAAGGATCTCAAGATCAGTGGGTTGTTCTCCAAGGTATGAACGCTGACTATCAGCGCGGATCTATTATTACTTCTAGCAACTGCGCTATCGGTCTCGGTACCATCTTCCTTGATTTTACGTATAGAGCATCTAGTTAATGTCCGCTGATAGTTACCTCGGCAACCCTAACCTCAAAAAGGTTGGGACGCCGATTGAGTTCACTGAAGAACAAATTAAAGAATATCTGAAGTGTAAGGAGGATCCTGTATACTTCGCGATGAACTACGTCAAGATTATCTCTCTTGACGAAGGTGTCGTGCCGTTCAAGATGTGGGACTTCCAGAAGAAGCTCATCCAGAACTTCCACGATCACAGATTTAATATCGCCAAACTGCCACGACAGACTGGTAAGTCTACCACCTGTGTGTCATACCTACTTCACTATGCGTTGTTCAATGACAACGTGAACATCGGTATCCTGGCAAACAAACTGTCTACGGCACGCGACCTGCTGGGAAGGCTACAGTTGGCGTACGAGCAACTCCCGTTGTGGATGCAACAGGGAATTGTGGTGTATAATAAAGGTTCAATGGAACTTGAAAATGGCAGTAAGATACTGGCAGCTTCTACATCTGCGTCTGCTGTCCGAGGCATGTCGTTTAATATCATCTTCCTCGACGAGTTCGCGTTTATTCCAAACCATATCGCAGAGCAATTCTTTGCCTCTGTTTATCCTACTATTACTTCTGGTAAATCAACAAAAGTCATCATCATCTCGACGCCGAATGGGATGAACCACTTCTATAAGTTGTGGATTGACGCACAGAAGGATAGGAACGGCTATATATGGTCAGAGGTCCACTGGTCAGAAGTCCCAGGTAGGGATGCTGAATGGAAGAAGACCACTATTGCGAACACGTCAGAAAGACAGTTCACCCAAGAATTCGAGTGTGAGTTTCTGGGGTCGGTGGATACACTCATCGCTCCTGCTAAACTCAGAGTTCTTTCATACGATGACCCAATCCAATCTAACGCGGGTCTAGATGTATACGAATCTCCAAGAGATAATCACGATTACATTGTTTGTGTTGACGTTAGTCGCGGTCTCTCTCAGGACTATAGCGCTTTCGTGGTTATTGATATCACTACTGCGCCCTGGACTCTTGTCGCAAAATACAGAGACCACGACATAAGACCAATGTTGCTACCGAACGTTATCCTTAACGTAGCAACGATGTACAATAGAGCTCACACACTCATCGAAGTAAATGACATCGGTGAGGCAGTAGCATCAATGCTCCACTATGATCTGGAGTATGATAATGTTCTCATGTGTGCTATGCGTGGACGCGCAGGGCAGATGGTTGGACAAGGATTCTCTGGTGGCAAGACACAAATGGGCGTGAAGATGTCCAAGGTTGTGAAAGCTCAGGGATGCTCTAACCTCAAGACACTAATTGAAGATGACAAACTGATAGTCAGAGACTACAACATCATCTCAGAACTAACTACATTCATTCAGAACAAACAATCTTTTGAGGCAGACGAGGGTCACCATGATGACTTGGTGATGTGTCTCGTTATCTTCTCATGGTTGGTACAGCAGGAATATTTCAAAGAGATGACGGATCAGGATATCCGTCGGCGCATTTATGAAGAGCAAAAGAATCAGATCGAACAGGACATGGCTCCGTTTGGTTTTATTGTAGATGGACTGGGAGACGAGAGCATCGTTGACACGGAAGGTACCGTATGGTCCGCAGATATGAACGATGGTGATGCGCGTTACAATCTAGATGAGTACGGGGATCGGAGCTTCATGTGGGAGTATCGCTGAAAAGACGAGTTTTTCTAAATAATATTAGACAAATTGAAATCTTTCATCAGGAGTACCACGCATGGCTAGCACGCTTCTCTCACCAGGAGTAGCGATCCAAGAGAAGGATCTGACTCTTGGATCCATCGAGACCGTTCAGGTTAACGTTGGAGCAATCGCAGGTGCCTTTACCAGAGGACCTACGAACACACCAACTAGAATCTCTTCCGAGTCCGAGCTTCTCGAACGCTTTGGAGCACCCACCGACGACAACTATGAGACATGGTTTGCTGCTTCCA
>MDSZ01145049.1_pt1 | contig 12218 bp, 25 predicted proteins | sample 811201 | NCBI WGS metagenome assembly MDSZ01 (sample SAMN05326647, study PRJNA326480) | marine metagenome | isolation source: seawater | place: Indian Ocean: North | collected 2010
ATTACTATCTACTTTAATAACAGATGGGACACTACGAATTCCATATTTAGCTGTAAGTTCATTTTCTGTGTCAATATTTACTTTTTGAATGTTTAAGCCTTCAGAGGCTAATCTATCCATTGTTGGGCCAAATATTTTACAAGGACCACACCAAGGGGCACTAAAATACAATAATTTCATAATTTTTATTTTTTATACTAATTCTTCTCCAATTCCAATTACTTCTGCTAGTATAAGTAAAATTAAGCCAATATCCAAACTCCACCAACAAGCCCCAAAACCTAAAATACGAACTCCTGATTTAATAAAGGAGACTATTTGATGTTTATAGGCATCTGGAAGTTGTTTTTTTACTTTAGTATCTGGGTATGTCCAGTTTTTACTCCAATTTGGTTTTGAATTCATTATTTCTCTATCACTCATATTCTGCAAGTACTTTTTCAACGTGTGCTTTAGCAATTTCCCATTCTACAGGACCGGTTTCATCGGCATAAGCTACTGGGTCTGGTCTTCCTAATTTAAGAAATGCTTCAATTCGCTCTACACTAGAAGCTGATTTATAATCACTGTACCATTCCCAAGCATTAGTTTCGGGGCGGTGATAATGTTTAATTGGTTTGTAAGAAGTATTAGTACGAGCATATACTTCGTTAAATTCGATAGCTAATTCTTTACATAGTACTTCACCATCTTTTAGGATATCAAATTTATCTCCTTCAAGATAAGGGGTAAAATAACCTACTTGATCAGCATCCCAATTACCAATTCTAAAAGCAGCATCATCTGCATCTCTAAATTCTTGACGGCAATCTGGGTAAATTGCATGGTCACCAGCATGAATTCCGAGTGCAATATCAGTTTTTTCACCTGTTGAATTAGCAACTGAAAGTGCTACTGCTTGAGTGATTGAAGCAAAGATTTTATTTCTGTTGGGAACAACAGTTGCTTTCATATTATCCTCTTCATAATGGCCTTCTGGTACTTCATCTCCACCTTCTACAAGTGCTGAATTAAGTAAGTCTACAAGTCCATTAAGTTGAATTTGGCGATACTTAATATCATAACCATTTTTATTTAGATAATTAATAAGTGATTGTGCACGTTCTAATTCAACACGGTGCTTTTGACCATAATCAAAACTTAATGCTGTAACGTTACCATTATATTCTTTGATAGCTCTTAACAATAGGGTGCTGCTATCCATTCCACCACTCAAACTAACTACTACGTTTGACATTTTGTAAAAATTTAAATTTGCCAGGTATTTTAAGCGTATAGGCTAACGCTGTTTTGATAAATATTAAAAAGCAAGGTCTAGTTGTTTTCCTACTTCATTATTTTTAAAATAAAGTTTAAGGAATTCTTCAGGGTAAGTCATAATCATTCCTGTATAACCAGGATTTTTAATAAAACGTTTTCCTGGAGTAATACCTATTTTACGGGCGGATTCTGCTACTTCTAATCCTAATTTACTTCCTGCTGGGCGACCTAGATAGTCGTATAAACTCATCATTTTCATAGTTTTATTTTATAGATCATTAATGTTTCTAAATTTAGTTAAATTATCTGTTAGTAATTCCCAATTTATATCTTCTCCAGATATATGATAATGGTCATTCATATTTGCTTTAGGTTTTGTATCTAATCCCCATAAATTATACCTAGTATTTTCTAAAGAAGCCATTATAGGATTTGAAGTATCAATTGATTCAATACAATTATACCCTTTATACCAACTAAATTCTTGGGGAACAGCACATCCTAACAAGTGAATTCTATCATTTTGTGAAATCACTTTAGTTTTATACAAGGCTGAAACTACTGAGAGTCTTCCCAGAGCTTTACCCAAATCCTTATTAGGATGAGGAACAACATCATTATAGTAGCTAGCCCCATATGAGAAAGCAATTTTAGCATATCCTAAATCTTTATATGTTTGGTAACAGGTAGCTGCCTCATGAAGTGTTTGAGCCTGTACTACTGCTACTTTTTCTACCCCTTTAGGTAATTTAATAGAAGCCCATTTACGAGCATTAACTACTGAAGCATTTCTATCCTCCCAAACATCTGGGATAATAAACTCGTTTGGTTTTAATTCTTTAATCCAATGGGTTAATCTAATATCATTATAAGCATGACCAAGTTCATGTAATGAATTATCCATTACAATATAACGTCCTTTATTTTTAGCTTGTAAAAAATATTCTTTATACTCTATATCTTCGTCTAGAAGATGAGGTAAACAATAATCGTAATCATTAAAGTTTTCACTATCATAAAGAAGACATTTTGGAACCTCGTGACTAATCTTTATCATTATAACTTTTTACTTTAAAATAAATATAATTAAGGGCAGGTGTGATTCCAAGTCCACTTAAAAAAAGAGTAAAAATATTTGGATGCCAATGATCACCACAAATTCCTAAAGCGTGTCTTACAAATTCTATCATAGATTAAATGCTTTAATTGTTTTTTCAAATGGATTACCTTTAATATTTTTTACTTGATTAAGCATTTCTTCAGCTAATTCTCTTACCTCACGTTGAGCGTGTTCACTATTACGTAAACGTTGAAAATGAACAAAACTCCTAAAGTTAAACATAATATCCATTGTGATTTGGGAGTTAAATGTTTTAAAGAAACGAGCTGATTCTTTAGCACGTTTACGTCCTAGGATAGGGGTAAAGTATTCAAGTGCTTCATGATATAAACGATTACCTTCTTCAGTGTAATCTACCAATTTACGTTTCCATTGACCACTCCAATCTGTAGGCCACATCATTTTGTCTTCTTTTAATTCTTTATAGCGGGCTGATTCACCATTAATTGAGACACCAATTCTGTGTTTTAGAAGATGAATATGAGTAGCCTGGTCTACTGTTACTAGGAAATGTAAACCTGATTTTTCAAAGGGGGTTTCATGTCCTTCTGAAGCTAGCATATTAAGTAGTTTATCTACTCTACCTAATTTTTCTTCTGTTAAATCACGAGAAGTTGAAGTCCAAGCTGATTGGGCATGGGTTAAATCACTTCCATAATGTCCAAGTAGTTCTACTTGATTTTCCATTCCTTCATTAATCATTGTTTTCTTGATTTAATTTTTTATGAGCTCTTTCTGAGATAGGGATTGCATCTCCTTGTTCGTCTATTCTAACAAATGTCATATTTGTTTTTAGAATAATATTTTGTTTTCCATTATATACATTATGTGAACGGGCTTCCATTTCTAGAAGAATTGAAGTAGTTTTAATTTCTAAAACTTTACCATATATTTTTAATAATTGACCTTCTTTAGCAGGTCTACTAAAAATACATTTATCAATTGATTTAGTTACCATTCGGGGGGTATCACAATACTCAGCTGTAAAAGCAGCAGCAGCTGCATCTAGCCAAGCTAGTAATTTTCCTCCAAATAAATTTCCATGGAAACCTAAATCGGATTTTTTGATAGGGTGTTGAGTAATATATTTCATTTTTTATTTTTACTACCTTTAGGTCTACCTCGTTTACCTTTACGTACAGACATAGGGGTTTCATATTTATGTTCTTTACAATAATCATAATAAGATAATAAATCCCCTGACCATTCGCAAAGTTCATCTTCAATTTCCTCACGAGTTATTTTAAAATGAGAAGTAAAGGCTTCGTACATAGCCTCTAAGCGAGTTGTTTCTTCCTTATTATAATCATCCATTAATCTTTTATAGCGAGCAAGATCAACAGCACAAATTTCTAATTGATCAGCATGATTATGACGACTAAGATCAACTTTATCTTTAGCATTGATAAGAGCTAATTGAGCCTGCCAGTAATAGGTTGATTCATTAAAATCCCCATTAATAATCCTATCTCGTAGAGTAGCGCGTTTACCCAACGGAGTAATATTATCTGTATGAGTACGCCACCACATAAAGCGATTGTAATTTAACGGCTGATATCGCGATAAATTTGACAAAATTATATCACGATCATGGGTTAAAGTTTGTTCTCGAATAAAACTAAAAAGCATCTTTTGGATCTATTATAGGAATATTTTTATAGGGTTGAATATATTCATCTCCATCCTCATCTACAAGTTGTTTGGTAGGAGGTTTGGGAATAAGGTTAGGAGCATTTTGGCGAGCCCATTCAATATAACCTGGGTCTATTGATTCAACATCTACTAGGGTATAACCCTTATATTTACCAAATCTAAATGTCATTTGATTAGTTCGGCTCGTTTTAGGATTTCTCCATCACTAGCACCTTCCATATAGTAAACAAAACGATGACATTGAGGTTTAGTCCCAACATACACTATTGTATCTTTAAAGATTACTACGTGTTTAGGAACTACTGCATATTTTAATTGAATTGTTTCTTTAGGAATTTCTACTATTACCATTATTTAAAGATTGATAGATTGTTTAGTGCATCTTTAGTACCTTCAAACCCAGGAATATCTTCAGGCATATCTAATGTATTACCTAATTCAATATCTTCCCACTTAATTTTAGCGGTAATTTTATTATCTAGCATATCATATGAATACAACATTAAACCACTATTAGTAATTGATTTAACATTCATGATTTTACCAAACATACTTAATTCACTTACTGAGGCCTCTGAGTATTTCCATTTATGGCTTTTTGGGGTAAATTCTAGTACTTTTTTTCTTGAGTACTTATTAAGAATAGTAAATTCAAATTTTTCTGTTGCGTTTTCGAAGTATTCTTTCATAACCTTTATTTAAACTACTGTAAATGTTTTTTTAGCACAATCATCAAGATGGACTGTAGTAGTAGCACCTTTAGCACCTTGAATTAAAACGTTTTTGCCTTGAATTCTCTTAATAACGAATGTATCATTTCCAAATCCAAAAACACCACATAAATCATTTACTTTTAACATAACCATTATTTTAATTGGGCCCTGCCCTCATTTACCCTGTAAATGTACGAAGACCCTTTCGGGTCTCCAAATATTTAATGTGATTTCTTTTTAAGAATCCATTCTATCTGCTACATAATTTTCGAAATCTTCAACGTAATCGTCCATTGTAAAATCCATGTAATCATCACCTTTTCCAAGTCGGAAGTCATTTTTAAGGGAATCTATATAAGCATCTAAAGCAATATCCGCTGTTTGTTTACCTAGTTCAGAATCATCTCCTATTGTTTCTTTTTCTATGTATTTTTCTATTTTCTCAAAATCTACTTGTTTAGCTTCATTTATGAAGTTTTTCCATTTTGCTTCATATCCTTCTTCAACTACATCTTCATTAAGTGACATAAACATTTCACCATCTTCTAGTTTATCTTCTAAAGCTTTAGCCATATTAGCTATTCCAGCATTTTTAACCATATGCCATTCTCCTTTAAACCAAACATACCCATAGTTACCTCCAAACTGATCTACTAGAGATCCTATTTGAAGCCCTGCTTCATAAGGATCACCATCTAACATTTCTATTTTGGGTTTTATATTTCTATCAGAAGCATTAGTTACGTCAATTTCACCTGTTTCAGGATCTAAATATGAGATATAACCTTCGCTAGCAATTTTTTTAGCGTTAATATCATCATTGTAATGCGCCTCTAAAGCTGCTCCTAAACTATCAGGATAACCATCATAATGATTATAGGTAGCGATCAAGTTTCTATCATCATCAATAAATCCTATAAGTGCTCTTGTTGCCATAATTTTAATTTATTTATATGTGATAAATATTATAGTTTGTACTTAGATTTATATTGTTCAATAAATCTTTTACCAACTCCAATTTCTAGTATAGGAGCATTTTCAGGTATGCCTGGGAGTTTTTCTTCTAGTACTCTATCTATAGTCCATTTACCTTTAAATGTCTTCATTTTCGTTTTAGCATTAGAACGATTTGATGTTTTAAATACTACTGTGATTGGTAAATCTAGGGTTTCTCTTGTTCTAGCCATTTATTCCTAATTCTTTCATTACTTCTTTCATGTGACGACACTTACGATCCTTTGCTCTATATTGACCACTACAAGTACAGCTAACTTTAAAATCACTAACTTGTTTTACAACATAAAAACTACCTGGGTCTGATTTGGATTCGAATCTCCATTCATTTGGATTTTCGATTTTTTTAGTACCTTTTTTTCTACCACGAGTTTCCTCTTCAAATGGTTTAATATCATTAAGGGTAGTCTCAGGTAATACCTCTATCCAATCCGGAATCATATATTTTTTACCATCCTGACCTATAGTAAGAGCAGGGTGGAAGGGAGATTGAGACATATATTTAAAACTTCTTACAGCAACAAAATTACCTAGACCTTTAGGGTTATAACTAAAAGGTTCCCCATCAGGACGATAAACAACACGGCTTCTTAAATTACCGTATTTATTTTTATTTGTAAATTCCCAAAGCGCCATATTATTATTTTAAAAGTGCATCTAAACCTTCCAACACTACAGGCTTACTAAACCTGACTTCGTGATCTCTGTATTCATATTTATACTTATCATCACTAAACTGAGAGATTATGGTGTTAATAGCACCAACTAATTCCCAATCAGGAGCATACATAACAGTATCAGCATCAACCGGAAGAACAAACTCTTGTCCACCCTTAGGCTTCCAATGAGGATTGCTAAGATCATCCCAATTATAATTCTCAAAAATCTGTGCTGTAACTACTACGTCTACGTTCATAACCTTTATTTTCTCATTTACCCTGTAAATGTACGAAGGCCCTTTCGGGCTTCCAAATATTTAATGTGATTTCTTTTACTAAAGTGCTCCTTTTTTAGCAGCTAATGTCCAATTAAATACTGAAATGTCTGCTCCTTCTGTTAGATATTCTACTATAACTTCAGTTCCTGGGTCTGCTACTATATTAGCTATACCCATAAATTCAACGTAACCCGAAGCTTCATCTCTAAAGTGTACTTCTGAGGTGTCTAAACTAATTAGAGTACCATTTAGCATAGTAAAATCAGCTTGTGAATTGCCTTCAGGACCATCAATTTCTAGGGCATGGTCTGAATCTGTACCTTCAATTGAGATAAAATTATCGAAAACTCCTGCAAAGGCTTGATCAATATCAAAGGCATCATCTCCTTGAGCCCATACTAAAGTATTAGTTAAATTAACAGTTCCACCAAAACATTCAATACCATCATCAAGATTACCTACTACTTCAATGTTATCAATAACTGTTTCGGAACCAACACCACCTAAAGTAAGACCATTTAATTCATTACCATCACCTAATAAAGCACCGGCGTGTCTAATTGAAACGTATTTTAATAACCCCGAATTATCTTGAAGATTATTTCCACCGTAAGCTCCAAAAGTATCATCTGCGGGAATACCTTCAATATGTGCTACAGGTGTATTTGCTGAAATTGGAGCATAACCTAATATTATAATACCTCCCCATAAACCTTGATCAGTTTGATCTAAATTATCTCCTGTATCATAAATTGAAGTAAATATAATGGGATTTTCAGACGTCCCCATTGCTTCAATTCTACCACCTTGAGCTATAACTAAAGCTGTTGAAAGAGAACCTTGACCATCTCTTGCTTTAATTAGAGTTCCTGGTTGAATAGTAAGTGTAGCATTTTCTTCTACTACTACTTTACCCACCATTTCATAAATGGTATCCGAATACCAAGTTACATCTTCCGTGATTAATCCAGATACTACGTTTTCGGGGGTTGTAGGTTCTGGGGTTATTGGTTTGCAAGAAACCATTAAACATAAAGCTATTAGAGTTAAAACAATTTTTTTCATTACTTAATATTTTTAATTTCCCCTATAGATATGATATATACTTGGTAAAATCACTTGAAGATGTAATATGACGTTTTGACCTATATATGACTTAAATATGACTAACTAATATTTATAATTATGAGAAAATTAATTATTACATTAGTATTACTAATCGGGCTAAATTTAAATGCTCAAGAAAAAAAAGCATATCAATTAGAAAATGGTTCTATTAAAGTTGAACAATTTTATCCTAACGGGGAATTACAACAAGTTAGTTTTTACTGGAATGGGGTTGGAACCGGTACTTGGTTAAAATATGATGAGCAAGGAAATCTTATTGTTAAAGCTAAAATAGAAAACGGAAGTCCTGTTAAGCTCTTCCGTTATAAGGATGGTATTACTACCATTATTGATCGTAAAAAGAATTCAGTTACTAGAATTAAACTATAGGATTACCCATTAAGGTTTTGGTATACATTTCACCACTAATTTCTCTTGAATAAGTCCCATCATCATTCATTGTAATGTCTTTTCCTTTCATTACTTGTTGAATAGTTTCTTTATCAGTTACTACAGGGACTCCTTTTGCAATAAGAATATCTTTTAATTTACCTGATACTTCTATATATTGGCCTGGTTCTTTAAGCATAATAGCTGTAATATTTACAGCTGCTGATCTTGCAGGTTTGGATCCATCATGACCCATTCCTACTGATTTATTACCTGCTGGTTTATCTTTACTTACTTTTAAAGCATCTAATTCAGGATCATCATCTAAATCAATAACCATATAATTAGCACCTTTTTCTTTACCCACTACATCACTTGCTGATTTATAGTTGGGGTTACCACCAATAGGGGAATAAGCAGTATCGATTAGATTAAAAATTTCATCAGCAAATTCTTCTTTTTCTTCGTCTGTTAATTTAAACCAAACGTTTTTTTCAAATTCATCTGCTTCTTTAAAAAGTCTACCTTCAGCAAGGTATTTTTTTAAATCAAAGTCCATAATTAATCAGGGGTTCTATCTCTATAAAAATCAGCTTGTGCCCGAGCTTCATCTCTTAAACCTTTTTTCATAATATCAGCTAATCGCTTAAGATTAGTAGGGGTTGATAATATTTTAGTATTCGGAATAATGTAACTAAAACCCACAATACTACTTCTATTTGGTCTAAGTTGCATTTTTTGCGCTATGGGTTCAATTGATCTATCGTATCCAGAAATACCAATTATATAGAAGTTGCCATCTGTATCTACTGCTAGACTAATTCTTTGGGCTGTCCTGTCATCATAATATTTGTCTTCCCCTGGTTTACTACCAGGGTAAATATTAAGTCTATCACCTTTAGGATTATAGCTTGGAGCAGCTACTTTATAACCAATCTCATCTTCTAACATATCACTATATAGATCCGAGGGGGTTTCCATTTCAGTTAATTTACCTTCAGCTAGGTATTTTTTATAATTAAAGCTCATTTTTGTACTTATTAATTGTGTCAATAAATATGTTGAGGGGTGTTTGATGTGCCATTTCCTTAAGAACTATTTCGTAATAACGATTATTTTCAAACATTATTTGAGCAATATAAGGAGGAATAACTTCATCATTTTTCCCTAATACAACTATTTTTTTCTTTTGAAGATCAGCTTGCTCGCCCTCAATTAATTTTTCAATAGCAGGCTCAAAACTACGATTGTGAACTGCTGGGTTAAATAAAATAGCAGGAACACCATATTTTTGAGCTAAGATATCAGCAACATAACCACCCATACTACTACCAATAATAAGATCAGGTTGGAATTGACGCATTATAAAATCTACCTCATTTTGAAGCATTGGATTTTTATAATCCATTTCAGGAGCGTAAACACAAAACTCTTTTGCTAAAAAATCAACTTTGGGACCGCCTTGCTTACTTTCAAGACCATGTAAATATAAAACCTTTTTCATTAGAATGGTAATTCGTCTTTCGTTTCTTCAGTGAATATACGAACCTCTTCTCCGTCTTCCAACAACTCAGCCTCAATTTCTTTTAGGGCTTGTTGCTGTTCTTCCCACTGATCTGCTAAAATTTCTATGTCCATAACCTTTATTTCTTTAACACGTAAATATAAGAAAATTCTTCCGGGTCTCCAAATATTTAATATGTTTTCGTTAAATCATCATTTTTTTTCTTTTTTAACTCCTGTTCTCTTAATATTTTATTTCGGGCCCAAGCTGAAAGATGTGGGTTTAGGTGGGTTGGGGTTGGTTGTTGAATTTCTTTTTGGTCTTTATTAGATGGGTTTTCTTCTTCATCTTTTATTTCCCAATCTTCTCCCTCTTCTTTAATTTCAGCTTTTTCTTTCTCTACTTCTTCATTAATTAATTCCTCTGTTTCTTCGTCCACATAATCAGATATTTCAAATGGAGTTACCTCAACCTCTTCTCCATAGATATTTTCCTGGTATTTTCTTTTTAATTGTTCAAAAGCATAGTTAGCTGCTATTACTAGAGCAATTGCTAAGGGGTCAAATACAAATATAATAGTTAAAAGTAACCAATTAATAATTTTATCCATTAGGATACCTGTTAGACCTGAGAGATATTTTAAAGGTCCTAATTCTCCTGCTAAATCATTATTAGTTCTAATTTCTACAATTTCAGTCTCGTATTTAAATAATTGTTCATTTAAATTATCTACTTTGGTATTGATTTCAGTTTGACGTTCAATAGCCTGGTCTAATTGTTTTTCTAATGCTTTACGAGTTGAACTAGAAGTAGTTGTTATAATCTGACCTGTTTCACGGTCTCTATATTGGATTTTATTGTTAGATAAACCGGACCTTAAATCAGTTATGGCCTCATTAATACTAGTTTTTTCTGTATTGTATACCGCGAGTTGTTCTTTTACATTATCTCTTTTAACTTCTACTAATGCAATTTGAGAATCAATATTTCCTGCTTTATTTGCTGTCTCTTGATAAGCAGCAGATAAAAACCCATAAATACCCATTGAGGTAATTAATACTAATACTACAGCTGCTGTAGTTAAATAGTATTTTAATAAACGGGGGATTGTTTTACGGTATTGATACAATAAAGAAGCAATTACTAATTTAGCTACTTCTAAAGAACCAGCCATAATAATTACTTCTGTTGAAGCTCCTGCAAACAGCTTGCTAAGACCACTTACTGAATAGAAAGCGGCCGAAGCAGAGACTGACAGGGCAGAGGTTGCGATTAAAAAAGGGAATACCCTTTCTTGGATTTTATTCCACATAAGGCTTTATTTTCTAGAGCCCTTGTGATTGTCTATGCGGTCTAAAATTTTATTTAATTCTTCTGTTTTAATGAATCCTGCCATAGACGCGTTTTTAAGAGCGCTAATTAATTGTAGTACTATGAAAGGTATAATGATGGCTTCACTAAGCCAATTTGTTCCTGCAAATCCTTTCTCTACCATTAGAATAACAGTTAAAAACAATATCCAACCTATTGCACGTTGGAGTACTCTAACAGCTTTACGAGTTTGAAATCCTTCTCTTTTAATACCAGCTGCTATGCCGAAGAAACCATCAATAAATACTACAGCAATTAAACCGAGGTATTGTTCAGCATTACCCATTGTAATGTCTAGAAAATAAGAACATAAAAAAGATAGTGTCACAATAGGTATAGTCAAAAAGGTGATAGTACTGAATTTCATTAGACTACATCATTAGAGTTAATTAATGTGTATGTGAATGAATTTCCCCATACTTTAGCTGCTTTATTTACAACTTCCATAAATAACTCAAAATCATCATTAGCTGCAATTACTTGACATCCTGCTGACCATTTATCTATTTGTATAGATTTACCTCCTTTACGAGCAGTTGCTCTATGGATATTAATTCCGTATAAACCTTCATGTATATTTTCTTCTATAAGATCGTAAAAATTATCTTTATTTCCGTCTCTATAGACTTTTACAGGTTTTTTCTGTCTTAAGGCTTCGTATTTGCCTTGATGTAGACCAATCATGTGAGAACCTCTGTATTGACCTTCTTTTAAAATTGCAGCTCCATCTTTATTTAAAAGTTGATTTTTTGTCCAATGTGAGCCTGGGTCTGTGGTTGCTTCAAAACAATGGAAATTCCATTTATCGTTTTCGTCTTTATAAGAAATAGTTAAACAATCATCGAATTTATTAGTTATCTTTCCACAGGTTTCTGCGTTACGTACTCCTACAATATTTACATCGTAGTTAGGAGAAGTAAACCATTTATACCCTTTTGCTTTTACTGCTGTTTCGATTTGTTCTCTAGTATAACAAGACATAATTATTCTCCTTTTTTAGCAAATTTTTCAAGACCCGCTATACCAAAACTTCCTAAAGTTACGATAACAAATGAGTTGTAGATAAAATCTTGAACAACTAAATCTTTTCCGAAATACCCAGTAATTAAATCACACGCTGCGAATAATACCATTACTGCAAATGAAAGG
>MDSZ01196252.1_pt1 | contig 12218 bp, 6 predicted proteins | sample 811201 | NCBI WGS metagenome assembly MDSZ01 (sample SAMN05326647, study PRJNA326480) | marine metagenome | isolation source: seawater | place: Indian Ocean: North | collected 2010
TCCCCGAGTTACCAATCGTGTACCCTTTCGGCACATTATCACTCTTTCTCTTTGTCCTAAATACTTCCTCAATCGTCGTTGGTAAACCTCTCAATGCCTCTGGTCGATTTGGTGCTTCAAAGGTTCTCAAGTAAATGTTTTCGCCTTCAAAACGGACGCCAGACTTTACTTTTGTCTCGAGCGTTCGACGCCATTTCTCTCTCGATATCGATTTAGGAAGCTGCACGAATGCGGCGGTGCACCCGTGCGCGTCCGTCTCGTCCAGAATTTTGATCGTCATCGATCTATCTTCTTCTTCTTCTTCTTCTGTCTCTTCTTCGTTTTCCAAGTCGAGTAAAAAACGCATCAAGTTCGAAACGTCCGATTCGGTCACTCGACGAGGGTACCCGAACACGAGCAATCGACGGTCGCGTGCAGATAACGGCCACCATCGCGATGATTCCTCGAGCATCATCCCAGGCGCCCTCGTGCGTGCGACTGGATTCGATTTCAGCGTACAAAAGCGTTCATTTCTTTTGCTTCTTAATTCACACAACAGATCTCTGTGTTGTTTTGTTTTTTTGTGGCGAATAATGCGTTACTTTTTCGTACTTACGTCTTTTCATTCAAAGATGCATGCGTCTAACTACCTACATACGTACGTACTGGTATGGTACCATACAATATTCTAAAATATGTATTTTAATGCTAGGTAGCTACGCGCAGCCACCTCTTTATTCCACCCCTGTACGTGTTTAAAAGCCGAACCAACCTTTCCTTTTATCTTTAAGCAAGCCGTAGACGCCGCCAGTTTTGTCGTCTCGGAGTTCTTTGGACCCCTCCCCGGCGACGTCGTCCGGGTCTCCTCCTCCGTCTCCGTGTTCTTCATCGGCCGGCGCCTGCGCTATTTGCGTTTCGAGAACCGTGGCTAATCCGTCTAAATAGTTCCCGATGCCTCGTAAGTTCACCGGCGTGGTGATGGAGTTGAGCGTGCCCACGGTGCTTTCTTCTGGGCCATAATAGCCGCACTCGATTTTGTTTAATCGGTTGATGGCAGCTTTCATCGCGCAAAAACCCAGGACGGGGACTTTGACTTCCACCGCGCACGTTTCCTCGTTCGTCGAAGGATCGATGGAGCAGTTTTCTTTGTGTATCAAAGTATCTTCGCACTCGTGCAAGTTTTCGAAGGGAGGCGTGGTGGTGCATTTTGATTCGTCGAACGGTGGTGTTGGGGACATTGGCGGCAACGGCGACGGCGGCGACGGCGGCGGGTGTTCGTTGAGCGTGGACCACAAGCTCGGTGGGCCTTCGAATTGTTGGCAGGACGGACAGCCGTATTTAATCAACCACGCGTCTGCACCGGTGAACATGTCCCAGGTGGCGTGGTTAGTATGGTTTTCGCTGACTGTCGAAGACGAAGAACTCGTCGTCATCGACGGAAACGGCAAACGCATCATCAACCATCCTCGAATGTCCTTATCAAACGCCTTTGCGTTTTTGAACATTCGGTACGTCGATTGTACGTTTTCCACGTTCCATTTGCTAATGTCGCCGTTAAAACTAGCCGCATTTCGGAACATGTTATCCATTCGGGTTACCGAACTGACGTCCCAATTGCTAATTCCGACATCTTTGAAGGACTCTCTGTTCTCAAACGCGGACGACATATCCGTCACTTTAGAGACATCCCACAAGTGGATTGCGCCGTGCGAACCACTCTCGCAATTCCCTCCCGGCGCTAAACTTAAACATTCCTCTATGCTATCTAAAAACTCCTCCTGCTTTACGCACGCCGTGCACGAGCACTCGCTCGGCACGCTCGAATCGTTCGGACAGGAAAACTTCTTGTACCAATCCGTTGCGTTTTTGAACATGTTCGCGCTCGTCACTACTTTCCGGGTATCCCACTCCAAAATGTTCTTATTAAAACTTGCCGCAAACTGAAACATCCCGTGCATGTTCGTCACCGAGCTCGTGTCCCATCCACCAATTTTCCTCGTAAACTTCGTCGCGTTATAAAACATTCCGCTCATATCTTTAACCTTCCCTGTCTCCCATGTTCTCACGTCGCCGTTAAATTCGCGACAGTTGAAAAACATCCAGTGCATACTCGTCGCTTGACTTACGTCCCACGAGCTCAACGATTCGGGGTTAAAATCGACGTGGTTTTCGAACGCTTTATCCATATTCGTCACTAAACTCACGTTCCATTCCGAAACTGAGCCGTACAAGCTTCTCGATCCGTAATCGACGCATTCGCCGTCCTCCGGCGCTTCTTCCAAGCATCGCTCTATGGCAGACTTGAAGGTGGAATCCGTCAAAGGTTTTCGCGCGATGGTATCGGGAATCATTTCCACGGAATACGGGACGTATCTCGTCGTCGTAACATTCTCATCGCCATTCCCAAGCAGCGGTGCTCTCTGAAGAAGAGTACCACCAAAGGACGGATTCCTCGTCGTCATCGAAGGTGCGAAAACAGTGTTGCCAATCGAAAGTAAGACGAGGGAGAACACAACGAGCACCAAAGACATTAGTATTTTCCCCAAACTGCGTTGTGCTGTATTCGACGCCGCGTCGCGCGACGCGCCATCGTCGCCTGTAGGTCTTTGTAACAACTGTTCGCGCTCGTCGTCGCGCGTTCGAAGAAGAGACCTCGACGAAGCCGACATTTGAGGCTGACGACTCTTTCTATGTATATGATGGAGCTCAAATTTGTGCCGCGGATGTAGAGAGATTTGACGAGCTGCTGTAAAAAGGAGACTTCGGTGCTTTCGCGGCGACGCGTATAAAATGAATAGAATTCTTATTATGTAATCGTATCGTGAACAACGTAAATAAATAAACTCTTTCTTTCTCTTTCACACACTCTCTCTAGTTCTCTCTAAACGTAATGTATAAACTTATAACAGACTAATAAAATACCCTCTTTCTTGTACAAATTGTATCGCTCACGGGTCACCTTGCACGCTCGCCTCATTCGCGATTTCAGCCGCGATATCGTCGATAAATATTCCAGAAGCTTTCGATGACTTTTTCACCTGCGCCAGCTTTGACGAAACTCTTTTAGCACCAGGGAGATCGGGGATTTGGATACCTCTCGCCAATTTTTCTGCTTGCAAGTTCTTCTCGAGTTCTTCGCGGCCCATCGAAGCTTCGATGGAGTCTAATCTCTTTTCGAGATCCTTCGCTTCCTGGTCGAGGTTGATTGGAGTCATTTTTATGTTATTTGGTTGCTGCTGCTGCTGCGGTTTCGGTTCTTCTTGTTGTTGTTGTTGCTGCTTTTGCTTTTGCTCCTTGACGTCGTTCACCACTTTCGCTTCGTTCACGGCGCCTTTCTTCGCTTTCATCGCTTCCTCCGCTTTCTTCTTTTCCACTTGTTCTTGCTCTGGCTTTTTTCGCTCGGTGGCAATCAAGCGCATCATGCCATCCGGTTTCTTTTCGTAAACGCCGTCTGGTCGAACCGGGGCAGCCTTGACAGTCACAACGGTTGGCTTTTTCGTAGTAGCAGCAGTGGTGGTTGGCTTTGCAGTTGCCGCAGCTTTTTCGTAGACGCCGTCTGGTCGAACCGGGGCAGCCTTGACAGTCACAACGGTTGGCTTTTTCGTAGCAGCAGTAGTGGCGGTTGGCTTAGCAGTCGCCGCAGCTACTACAGCAGGTTTCGCCTGTTGTTGCCGTTGTTGATCGGCTGCTGGTTTTGATGCCGCAGCAGGTTTCGCCTGTTGTTGCCGTTGTTGATCGGCTGCTGGTTTTGATGCCGCAGCAGGTTTATCAGCTTGAGCAACTGCCGGTTTCGGCACGTTCACCTTCTTCAACGTGCTACTGTGCGCGTGATGGTGCTTCATGGCCAATCTAGCCGCCTTTCTCGCCGACTTTGTAGGTTTCATCGGCAATTCACCCAAATACGCCGCATCGCACGCGTCAACGTACGTGTCCGGATCGTCCTCCTTGGCACACGTGTGGAACAACTCGTCCATAAAGAAATGTCCATTCCCAGAGTCCAAGTGGTAATCGTGCCAGATGGATTGCGATTGGCCGTTCAAAGTCGTCATATACACCCCCATCGGCGATTTCGGCACTTGCAAGTACGAACCCACACCCTTCGCGGCGCCGTCGGCGGACGACGCACACTGCGCCTTCGCAGACTCATCGTAATCCCACTCCACAAAGGTGGTTTCGAGACCACTAGCTCCTTCGTAACACGTCGGCGTTTCATCCTCGGATGAGACTTCGCCGTTCGTATCGAACGTGTCAAATCCAACGTAGGCGTCTTGTTGCATGGCTAACATCGGTCCAGTGCACAAGTCGCCGACGCACACGGCGGTGACGAATTCGTCCAAACGCACCGAAGTGCCGAGTTGCAAGGAACCGACGACGGAAGAAGTGATATCTTCTGGATCGGCTTGAATCGTAGAGCCTAAGAATTCCACCGCGGCAGTGTTGTTAGAAACGGTGATTTTATATCGTACGTCACCCTTGACGTGGAAGTTGATTTCACCCGGCACGTCCGCTTTGAAGAAATACGGCATGCGAAACCTCGCCGCCAAGTTTGTCTTCATGTACACGCCTGGTACGCCTAATGTAATAATCTCTTCCTTGTTAATTACGGGCGGTCCTGTATCGGTCAAATCGAACAAGTCGCCGTGTTTGAACATGGTATTCGCGGCTTTGAAGGATGCTTTGAAGTTGATGGACGTCGCCAATTCGGCTTCGTAATCGACGTTTCGCGTCTTCTTCAACGCGTTCGTGAAAGACATTCTCGCAGATTCCATGGCTTCGTTGTAATTCTCCACGTTCAAGAGAGATCTCGAGCGTCTCTTTTCCTCCTCAGATTTTTTCTTCGAGAACGCTTTATCTTGCAACGGATCCTTTTGAAACTGCGCGCGCAAGTTGTTGATCTTCAATAAGATGCGTTCCTCGACTAACGACGCGTGGTCGACGGAACCACCCGTGTTCGCTTCGCGTTGGATGATATTTGCCGCGCTTCTCAAATCAACGGTTGGTATTTGAATCGTCGTTTTCAAGTACGTCTTCGACTTAGTTTTCTCTTCGCTGCTCAACAAATTTCGTCCGACTGTCTTCTTCTCGGCACCAGCCAAACCTTCCTCGGTGAAAGCTTTAATCTTTTCGATGGAATCTTTCGATTGCGACGCTTCAGTTTTACCCATTCTGGATGTTCGCCCGATTTGGTTGTTGTTTCCGCACGTCGCGTCTTTAACTTGCGCCAACGACTTCGTGATGATTGGTTTGAAGTACGTTCGGTACGTGTCGACGATGCCTCGCGCAACTTCCATCGGAATCTCAAACTTGTTCATCGTAATGCACGAAACAAATTCCGGGGACAACAATTGCGCTCGGAACATTGACGGTCGATACTCAGACGCGTGCAACTTTTCCGGCCATTCCATTTCAAATTGACCGGACATATCTTGGTGCGGGAACGTATCCACCGGGACAGAGAAGCACGTTTCTCTGCCACCCAAAGTGGCGATCAACGCCTGTTCGCCCAACTGGTGTGCCGAGTGACCTAATGGTGCCATTTCGTGACCTTTGCTGTTCACCTCCGCAGCATCCGCGTCACCTCTCAACAATTTACGGATGGAGTCTCTGAACACGTGTTCGTTATCCGGATCAAAAATGTCCAACATTTCACCGGTTAATGAAGGAGAAGAAGAAGATGGAGAAGAAGTTTTTGCACCGCCTAACGAAGCCGTAGCGGACGCCGAAGCTGCAAATCTCGAGTTGAACGCTTCCGCTAAGGCGTTCGGATCCGTCGGGAACATTCTCACCATCGTAAAGTTCGCGACGGCGTCAATCTTTGTTGGCAATTCGGTGCACAAGTTTTCCAATGACTGCGCCAAGTGCGCCGATGGCGTTTGATCCACTTGGCATTGAATTTTGTGTAACGCAGACTGCATAGAGCAGTACCCTAAAACTGGAACTTTCAGGTCTTCGCACTTCTCCTGGCCTAAATGAGGCGTCGCCGCGGCGTCGTTCTTGTTATTGTTTTCGCCCACTTTACTCGAACATTTCTTGACAACAACTTCGTCTGAGCACGAATCTTCGTCGAACGCTTCGCTCGCACACAGCGGTGGTGGCATCGGATGTGGCGGTGGTGGTGGCGACGGCACGTCCGGGCTCATCGGCGGCGGCATCGGGCTCGGCGGCGGCGGCGGATTCGGCATCTGCGGCGGATACGGGTACGCCGGAGGCGGCGGCGATCCCCAATACTCGCAAATATATTTCGCGTTGCTGTGACAGTAATACCCGTTCCCGATGTGTTCCCAGTGCCACTCTTCTTTTTTGTGTTTTTTCCCGAGAGGGGCCGCCGCCGTCGCCGCCGCGTCCGCCGCCGGGTTCGCGCGCCGACTTTCTTCGTTTTTTCTTCTCATCGGTAATGTCGTTTTTGACACCCCAGAGCCTCCTCCCGCGTCCCCGAGCCCATCGAATTTTGTGCCAATCATCATCGACGCGTTCTTGTTCACCCCGGCGACCGCGCACATCGCGCCGACCACGGCTGCCGTCGTCACGACCGCTGCCGTCGTCTTTATCCTCGTCATTCCTTTGTGGTGTTGTTGATTCTCATCCTTTCTTGTTGTTGTTGTTGTTGCGATCTCCTCGTCGTCGTCGTCTTGTTGGTCGACCACGATGGTCCCGTACGTCATGTTTCCCCAATACCGAGTTTATGTTAGATACAAAAAAGAAGTCTCTCCAATCGCGCTCTTGCTTTATTATATAAAGAGCGTTGTATTTGGAGGAGGAGGAGGAGGAAGAGGAAGAGGAGGACGCTAAAAAAGGGTGTTGTTGTTTCGTGCGCGTGTGTGTTTTTTGTGTCTTCTCACCGAGTCCAAGTCGTTTTTGGCGTCGTCGAAAATCCAACACCGCGCAAAGGTGGAGTCTGATTATAGAGAACGCATCGAAGACGCATCGAAGAGAAAAAAACGCGGCGTCCTCCACCACCTATTTAGGGTTTGAAAACTCTGATTTGAGACCCTAAATACTACAGAGAGAGAGAAAGAGAAAGAAAAAAAAAGGGCAAAAAAAAAGAGTTTTCTTTCGCTTTTTCTCTTCACACATCACAAAAGAGACCAAAGAGAGAAGAAGACGAAGACGACGAAGACGAAGACGACGAAGAGCTCTCTCTCTGCCTGTTGTGTGGTATCGTCATCATCATCGCGCGAGAAAGAAGAAAGCGAAACAAAAAAACGGGACGACCACCAAAGCGCACGAACACCACCAATACTAACACTACTATAGAGTGGGATAGAATAAAAGTATTTATTTTAGAGAGAGCATTTTGGAATGCATTTTGTAGCCGAGAAACGTCCCGAACACAATCGTAATCATCATCGGGAGATGATGGAAGAGTCGTCGTCTGTGTCGTTTGCAGCGCACTCTGCGCGCGAAAAAAGGAAGGATGATGATGCTGGGACGACTTTTTCTGCGCCGTCGTCGTCGTCCTCTTCGTCGTCGTCGTCCAAAAGTGACGTGCTGTCTCAAATCAAGCACACGCTCGACGGGTCTCGCATGGTCGCCGCAGGCGGTGGGGCTGGGATTATCGCGAGAACGGCGTCGGCGCCACTCGATAGAATAAAACTGCTCTTCCAAGTGCAAGCGATGAAATCGTCCGGCATCGAAGGGACGGCGTACACTGGGGTCGGGCAAGCGTTCGCGAAGATATACAGAGAAGAAGGGATATTATCCTTCTGGAAAGGAAACGGTGTGAACGTGATCCGAGTGGCGCCGTACGCGGCGGCGCAGTTGACGTCGAACGATTTTTACAAGTCAAAGTTACAAGACGCGGACGGGAAGTTGGGCGTGAAAGAACGATTGTTAGCCGGTGCCATGGCAGGAATGACGGGAACTGCGATTACACATCCATTGGATACCATTCGGTTACGATTAGCGTTGCCGAATCATCCGTATAAAGGGATGATGAATGCGTTTTCGGTGGTGTATAGAACAGAAGGCGTGAGAGCGCTGTATAAAGGTCTGATTCCGACGTTGGCTGGGATCGCGCCATATGCGGCGTGTAATTTCGCCAGTTACGACGTGGCAAAGAAGATGTATTACGGGGACGGGTCGAACATCAAGCAAGACCCAATGGCGAACTTGGTTATTGGCGGCGCCTCCGGCACGTTTAGCGCGACGGTGTGCTATCCTTTGGATACCATTCGAAGACGGATGCAAATGAAAGGCAAAACCTACAACGGTATGGCGGACGCGATGTTGACGATTATGAGAGAAGAAGGCATGAGAGGATTTTTCAGAGGCTGGACGGCGAATACGATGAAAGTTGTGCCGCAAAACAGCATTCGTTTCGTATCGTACGAGTTGTTGAAGTCGTTGTTAGGGTGCCAACAAACGAAAATTTAACTCTTCCGCTAGGTACGTATTGATTTTGCGAATCCGGGCGTTGTTTTAATAATACTAATTTTACATGTTGTTGTCACATTAAAATCGTCCATCTAGTATTGTGAGGTTGCTACACTCTATCTCCTATTTTTCTTTCTTTTTTCTTTGGTTCTCTCTCGTCTCTCAACCCGTACCTTTCGTCTCTTTGTACCCACTTCCGCTCGCCAATCGGCCAAACCTTCGCGAACACGCGACCTCTCAGCATCTCCATCGGGACCGGTCCGTAATCTCTCGAATCCGTCGAGTTTCTTTCGTTATCTCCTTGCAGCCACACGTGTCCATCCGGAACGGTCACGTACTCTGTTTTCTTCTTCGCATTCGTCTGTCTCGACGTTGTCTTGTTGTTGTTGTTGTTGGTTTCGACGCCGGCGATGTCGTCGTCATCGTCGTCGTCGTAAAAGTCCGCCCCCTTCTCGTCCCACTTGCGATACCCGCTCCATCCGTCCACCTCCACCTCTCTTCTCCCTCTGGATTCGCTCGCGCTCGCTTTCTTTTCCACTCTCTCCCCGCCGACCGCGACGACGCGTTTACACACCATGTGTTTCGGGTTCGTCAGCGACCGCGAGACGACCACGTCGCCTTTCCCGACGCCGTTCCCGTTTGCGAAACAACACACGACGGGGACAAAGGGCGTCCTGTCGACCAAAACGACGTCTCCCCATTGGTTAAACGTCGGCAACATGCTCGGTCCGACGCACGCCGTCACTTCGAACGCGGTTTCGTTGATCGCGTGTGCCAGCGCGAGCGTCTGGACGAGCGCTTTCGACGCGTCTTTCGCGCGTCGCAGCACTTTGAGGTAACGTGTTGTCATCAGTCGTCAGTCGTGTCACACTACACATATATCATCTCGCGTTTTCATCGAGAGAATTTTCCAATAATCGAGTCCCATCATCACAAGTGTCCTTTTCCCCACAACAACGCAGTTTTGGATTCGCACATAATCCAAAGTCTCTTCTTCTTCTCTGCTGCGTCTCTCTCTCTCTCTCTCTCTCTTTTGCCAAAGTCGTTGTTTGGACAACACAAAAAATAAAACCTCCGCAGCAGAGGGGTGTTGGTGTTAAAGGTGTTCTTTCGCTGTTGTGAGAGAGACACAAAATATTTTTCTCCTTTTTTTTTGTGGGTCAAGTGTATTTGTTACCCTAAACTCGAGAGAGAGAGAGAGAGAGACACAAAAAAGATATGGGGAAAAAAATGGTTTGGATCGATCCCTCTCCCTCTCTCTCTCTCTCCCTCTCTCTCTCTTCTTCTTCTTCTCTCCATTAGTAGTGCACCCAAAACCACCTCTACTACACATCCCCTTTGTATCAGAAGCCTTTTGTTCGAGAGAGAGAGAGAGAGAGAGAAAGAAAATGACGGGGCTTTGCTGTGGTGGTGGTCTTCTCCAAGGCGGGAATTGTGTTGGAGCAGCTGTGCTCCAACACAACAACAACTCTTTAATAAAGGGGATGAAAACGACTGTTTTGTCGTCGAGGAGAGATGGCAAAGCCGCTGCTTTTGCGACGACGACGACGACGACGACGACGACGACGACTTTGAGAGGACGAGGAGGAGAAAGAAGAAGGAGAGTGGTGACGTCCGCGAGCGTCAATGTGGACGTGCACGAGATCCATCGCTCCATGAATCACATCTCGGATATCGCGACCGGCGTCGGTCTCCCGTGTACCGTCCAAAACTGCGGAGACGTGATTTACCGGTCGACGTTAGATCCGGAGTTGAGACGCGAATTGAAACCTTTGCTGACCACTCAAGGGGCGATTATTTTATCGACGCTGTTGGCGTTTTTCTCGATCACGCCCGGCGCGTTGCCTGGATACATCGAATACTACATAGTGCAACCGTTTCAAGATCGAATGAGGAAAAAGTATACCTTGGACGACTTCACGCTGGGATCGAAACTCGGCGAAGGCGGATTCGGAGTGGTGTACTTCGCGACGAATAACGAAACCGGGGAGTTGTACGTCTTGAAAAGAGCAGACGATTACGGAGAAGCGGAGGAATGGATGAATCGTAGGATGCAAATTGCGGCGTGGAACGCGTGCGCGCCGTACGTTGGGTCGTGGCAAGGCGAGCCGGCGAAGCCTGGAGAGTACCCGCCGTTGTGGTTAGCGTGGAAGTACGAAGGGGGGAGGACATTGAGCGAGTTTATGAAAGAGAAGAATTTTCCGTACAACTTGGAGCCGTATTTGTTTCCAGACGCGGAGAGTTATCCGAGAACTTTAGAAGTTGGGGACCCGGAGAGAGCGGCGGCGACGATTAGGGCAATCATGAGTCAGAGTTTAGATTTGTTGGTGCAAATGCACGGGACCGGGATTGTACACAGAGACGTCAAGCCGGAGAATTTGATTTTCGACGAAAGCACGCAGCGGTTCAAGTTGATTGATTTTGGAGGGAGCGCGGATTTACGGTTTGGCGTGAATTACGTGCCCAAACAGTTTATTTTTGACCCCAGATATGCGGCTCCAGAGCAATACATCATGAGTACTCAAACCCCCGAGGCGCCATCTCCTCCGCTCGCCTTGGCACTTTCGCCGGTATTGTGGCAGTTGAATTTACCGGATAGATTCGACATGTATTCATTAGGAATCATGTTTCTACAATTATGTTTCAAAAGTTTACGCACGGATGCTGGCGTGCAAAAGTTACGAAGAGATTTGACGGCGAATAACGAGTCGTTGAGCGCTTGGAGACGCGCGAACGAGTCGAAGATTAGAGACCCGGAGGCGTGGGCGATTTTAGACTTGAACGATCAAGCCGGGTGGGAATTTGCCAGACTATTGACGAAAAAGGTTCCAAGACGACGATTATCTGCGATAGGCTCGAAATTCAATCGGTTCATGTTAAATAGACCATCGCTTTTGAAGAAGTTCGATCGAATGATTCCCTTCCCGACGGGAGAGAAAGTGAACGCGGACGGCACGCCGGCGTACGATTCGTTCGGGTCGTGGTTAATTTTCCGCGTCGCGCGAAGCGGCACCGACGAAAGTGGAGGTTTCACGGAAGCGCAATTGAGAGAGTTTGAGGAAGGCGGCGACCCAGAAGTCTTGGAAGACGCGAGACAGTTTCTCGGGTTGGTGGCGACCGAAGAGTTGCAAAAATACGGCGTGAGCAAAGCGTTTAGAACGATTCAAGAAAGAGACAGGACAATCGTAAAAGTGAAAAGCGCGAGCGTGTCGTTCGACGAAGATGACGAAGATTTCTTCGGGTACGAGGAAGCCAGCGTGGGTGAAGAGGACAGAAGTAGCAACAGTAAAAAAGGTAAAGGAGTTGGAGGTTTGCTCGGAAACTTGTTTTCAAAGAGAGTGTAAACATATGCCAAGTAGAAAATTTTTTTATCACGCAGCAATACAAACGCGACTCGAGCGCGCGTTTAGCCAAAAGAGTAAAAGAGAGTAGTAAAGTAAAGCTTAATAGTCCGCCAACACGCCGCCTTCTTCGCACTTGATCATCGAGCTCGCGTCGACGATTGACTTCTTCGTTTTCCCGCCGCACGGATCGAACGGCGCGCCGAGTTCCTCGGTGCATTTTTTCAACACGTTTTCGAGGACACCATCCACGCCTCCCGTACACGGAATCTTCATATTTGCCACTTCCGGGTTCGCCGCGGAAGACGTTATCGCTTTCACGCACACGTCGCCGCACAACCCGTCCGGGTCTTCCAAACACTTCGTGGCCAATTCTTCCAACCGCGCGGGATCTGTTTTTCGAAAGAGCGACGAGGGTCAATAATCAATACTCGAAACAAAGTCTCTCTTCTCTCGTTGAAAACACAAAAATAAAAGGAGCCGTTTCGCATATATTAAAAAAAAATACGCAATTAATTACCGAAA
>MDSZ01044606.1_pt1 | contig 12217 bp, 12 predicted proteins | sample 811201 | NCBI WGS metagenome assembly MDSZ01 (sample SAMN05326647, study PRJNA326480) | marine metagenome | isolation source: seawater | place: Indian Ocean: North | collected 2010
AAGGTCCCTAACGAAATAGAATTAGAAAATGTTGTAACTTTAATGACAAAAGGTTTTACAGTTTTTTATCTTCTGCATAAAACATATCCTGTGAAATCTGGTGAAACAATTTTATTTCATGCTGCAGCTGGTGGTGTTGGACAAATATTTTGCCAATGGGCAAAAAGCTTAGGCTGTAATGTAATTGGAACTGTAGGTTCTGATGAAAAAATGGAGATAGCAAAAGAAAATGGCTGTGCTTATGTAATTAATTACTCAAAAGAAAACTTTGCAAAAAAAGTTAAAGAGATTACTAACGGAGAAGGTGTTCCAGTAGTATATGATGGAGTTGGAAAGGAAACATTTGATAATTCAATTGAGTGTTTAAAAATAAGAGGAATGATGGTCTCGTTTGGAAATGCATCTGGACCTCTAGACCCTTGTAACGTAACAAAATCTTTAGCTCCTAAAGGTTTATATCTAACTAGACCTAGTATAGCGCACTACACATCAACCAGAAAAGAACTTGATGAAGCAGCAAAAAAAGTTTTTGAAATGTATATTTCTAAAAAATTTAAACTGAATATTTTTAAAGAATATTCTCTCAATGATATCGTTAAAGCTCACCAAGATTTAGAAAATAGAAAAATTTTAGGACCGGCAGTAATTATTCCCTAGTCTACTTTAAAATCCATATCTGACATATGAAGTCTCAAAGCGTTCGTAGATATATGAATTTCTCTAATAAAAAAAATTATTGAGATCATCATTGATAAACAACAAGATCCAAAAATTACTCGAGCTATAAAAATCTCATTCAGGTAAAGACCCAACACAGTGAGCATGTTAAATAAAAAACCAAACGCTCCGAATAATATTGACCATCTCAGTAAAGTTATCCTTCCACTCAAATTGATAAATTGCTTTTTCCATTCTGGAGGAACATGTTTTTCATAAACATGCTCGTCATGTAACTCCCTAATTAAAGCACTTAAAGAATGAAATCTGTTACTGTAGACTCCCATTATCAAAGGAATAGCTGGAAACATTAAGGCTGTGACTGTGTAATCTATATTCATACGAATCAGTTTGATTATCAATCTTGCCTGCGTTATTTACAAGTAAATTTATGAAGCAAATAAACTTATTTATTGAACTTACCAGACTTAAAAAACCAATTGGCTTTATGCTTCTTTTTTGGCCATGTGCATGGGGATTAACCATCGCTTTTGATTTTTCAAATAATCTTAGTACTTATCTTTTTTACTTATCTTTATTCTTTATGGGCTCCATATTAATGAGATCAGCAGGATGCATTGTAAATGATATTTTGGACAGAAAATTCGATAAAAAAGTTTCAAGAACAAAAAATAGACCAATAGCTTCTGGAAAAATATCAGTAACTCTTGGATTGGTTTATTCAATTATATTATGTATTTTTGCCTTTTTAGTTTTAATAAACTTTAACTTTTTTACCATAATCATTGCGCTAGCATCTATGCCCTTAGCGTTTACATACCCATTGATGAAAAGATATACTTATTGGCCACAACTTTTTTTAGGTATCACATTCAATTATGGGTTAATACTTGGATGGACAGCTATTTTTAGTGAGTTAAATTTAATTCCATTAGTTTTCTATATTGGGGCCATATTTTGGACACTAGGTTACGACACAATATATGGGTTTCAAGACATAAAAGATGATGAAATAATAGGATTAAAATCGACATCAATAAAATTCAAGAAAATCCCATATACTTTTTTAAATATGACTTACTCAATATTTTTTTTAACACTTTTAATTGTTGGTTATTTTATGAATTTCAATTTATTTTACTACATCATGTTAATTATAATTTGTTTACAACTATTTTTTATACAAATCAGAAAACTTGATATTAAAAATTCTAAAAATTGTTTAAAAATATTTAAATCAAATAATTATTTAGGCTTTTTAGTATTTGCAAGCTTAATGATAGGAAAAATTTAGAAATGAGTGATCTTCAAACTTTAAAAAGACTTTATAAAGATTATACGAAAAAATATTTAAAAAAAATATTAGTTTCTATTTTTTTTGCATTATTGCTTGCAGCAAGTACTTCTTCTATAGCATATTTATTGGATCCAGCTATCAATGAGCTTTTTATAAAAAAAACTTCTTCATTAATGTATGTTATACCTGCATGTATTGTTTTAGCTTTTGCACTGAAAGGTATTTCACTTTATCTTGCAAAAATTATAATGATTTCAGTATCTGAAGAAGTGAGAAAAGATGTACAGACGGACATGTTTTCTTCTCTAATACATGCTGATACTCAATTAATTGACAATAAACACTCCGGAAAATTTATTACAAATTTAGGAAATGATGTAAATATGATTATAGCCTTAATAAGCACTGCTACTTTAAATTTAGTTAAAGATAGTTTAACTTTACTAGGTCTTTTATCAGTTATGTTTTACCAAAATTGGAGATTATCTTTAATTGCAATAATAATGATACCATTGGCCAGTTTTGCAGCAAAATCCTTAGGAAAAAGAATTGGTAAGGCAACTGATCAACAAATGAAAGAGGCTGCAGTTTTAACATCTTATTTAATTGAAATTTTTAAAAATCATAGACTTATGAAAATTTTTCAACAAGAAAGTTTTGAAAAAAAAAGAGCTAATAAAGTTATAGAAACATTAAAAGAATTGAATAAAAAGATTACAGTTGTTTATGTTAGAGCATCACCAATAATGGAAGCTTTAACAGGAATTATGATAGCTGTGCTGATTTTCATTGCTGCAAAATTGGCGGTAAAAGATGAATTAGAGGTAAACAATTTTTTTTCATTTTTAGCAGCTATGATGCTTGCATATCAACCAGTGAGATCACTAGCAACATTGAATATAACTGTTCAACAAGGACTAGCAGGAGCAAGAAGAGTATTGCCTATTATAGATCGAGTTCATGAGATAAGTGAAAAAGATAACGCAAAAGAACTGACTATAAAAAAAGGATCTATCAATTTTAAAAATGTAAGATTCAAATATTTAGAGGAAAATGCTCAAATTTTAAATTCTATAAATTTAGAGATGGAAGGTGGAAAAATGACTGCTCTTGTTGGACACAGTGGAGCAGGAAAATCTACAATTTTAAACTTAATTCCAAGATTTTTTGATTGTAAACATGGTGATATTTTTATTGATAATCAATCAATTTACGACACAACAATTTACTCTTTAAGAAAAAATATATCGCTTGTCAGTCAAGATACAACTCTATTTGATGACTCAATAAAAAATAATATATTGTATGCAAATCCAGATGCATCTGATGATGAGGTTTTTGAAGCTGCAAAAAACTCTTTTGCTAATGAGTTTATTGATAAATTACCGAAAAAATATGACACTGTTATTGGAGAAAATGGAGTGAGATTGTCAGGAGGAGAAAAGCAAAGATTATCAATAGCAAGAGCAATACTGAAAAAAACTCCTATAATTTTACTAGATGAGGCCACCTCATCCTTAGATGCTGAAACTGAGAGTAAAATCCAAAAAGCCATATCCTTTTTAACTAGAGGAAGAACAACTATAGTGATTGCCCACAGGCTATCAACAATTTTAAATTCGGATAAAATTTATGTAATCAATAAAGGTGAGGTAGCTGGTGAAGGCAAGCATGAGGAATTATTAAAAAACTCTAAAGTTTATAAAAATTTTTATGAAAAACAAATTAAAAGTTCATAATGATTATTCTTTATAGAATAATAATTAACTTTATCTTTATTTTATCACCCATAATAATAATTTTTAGACTAATAAATAAAAAAGAGGATGTTAAAAGATTTAAGGAAAAATTTTGTATTTTTTCTAAAAACAGAGGGGCAGGTAAGCTAATATGGTTTCATGGAGCAAGTGTAGGGGAACTTCAAAGTATTATACCATTAATAGAAAAGTTAGAAAAAAATAAAAGTATAAGAAAAATTTTGATCACATCAAATACTTTAAGCTCCTCAAAGATTATTGAAAAACTCAAATTGAAAAAAATAATTCATCAATTTTTTCCAATTGATACTAATTTTCACACAAAAAAATTTTTAGACTATTGGGAACCTTCATCAGTATTTTTTATTGACTCTGAAATTTGGCCAAATATGTTTTTAAATCTAAAGAAAAAAAATATTCCAATTACTTTATTAAATGGAAGAATCACATTAAAGACTTTTAATAATTGGAAATTATTCAAAAACTTTTCGAGAAAAATCTTTAGTTGTTTTGAATTATGTTTGTCCTCAAACCTTAAATCAAAAAACTTCTTAACAAAACTTGGTGCAAAAAATGTAAAATTCATTGGTAACCTTAAATTTTCTCAATCCGAAAATGAAAAATTAAAAATAAATAATAAATTAAAAAAATTTTTTTCCACAAAAAAAATTTGGTGTGCTTCTAGTACTCATTTTTCAGAGGAAAAATTATGTGGCTTAACACATAAAAAATTAAAGGAAAAATATAAAAATTTGTTAACAATATTAATTCCAAGACATGTAAATAGAGTGAATTCTATTTTGAATGAATTAGATGAGTTAAATCTTAAAACTCATTTATATTCATCTGACAAAAAGATAGATAAAAATACAGATATTTTTATTGTTGATACTTACGGTAAAACAAAATCCTTTTATAATATATGTAAATATGTATTTCTTGGTGGCTCATTAATTAATCATGGGGGACAAAATCCATTAGAAGCAGCTCGATATGGCTGTAATATTTTACATGGACCAAACGTTTCAAATTTTGATGAAATATATCTTTTTTTAAAACAAATGAAAATTTCACAAAAAGTTTATAATGAAAAAGATTTAATTAATCTTATAAATAATCTTTTTCAAAAAAAAATTAGACCAATTAAAATGCAAAAAAAATTAATGATTATTGGCAAAAAAATTCTGAATAGAACTTACAAAGAATTAGAGATAATACTGAATAAAAGATGAAATTAAAAAAACCAAATTTTTGGGATTTTAAAAAACCAAAATTAATTTCTTATTTTTTATTACCTCTCACGTTACCTGTTTTAATCAATAATATTATCCTAAAATTTAATATACCAAAAAAAAATCCAAAAATTAAAAGTATATGTGTTGGAAATATTTATCTAGGTGGTACAGGCAAAACTCCAACTGTTATAAGGCTTTTTGAAATATTAAATGAATTAAATTTAAAAGTTATAACTGGAAAAAAATTTTATAAATCTCATGATGATGAGAAAATTATTTTACAAAAAAATACAAAATTAATTTCTGCAGAAAATAGAAAAAAAATATTTGAGAAAGCAATTGAAGATGAAGAAAAAATCATAATTTTTGATGATGGACTTCAAGACCCAAATGTAAATTATGATTTAAAATTTGTGTGCTTTGACTCAATTAATTTTATTGGTAATGGACAATTAATTCCTTCTGGACCTCTAAGAGAAAAAATAAACAGCTTAAAAAAATACGATGGAGTTTTTCTTAAAGGTGAAAAGGACATATCTAGTGATAAATTAGAATTTTTGAAGAAAATAAATCCAAATTTAGAAATATTTGAAACTTTTCTAGATATAAAAAATTTAAACAAATTTAGTACCAATGACAGATATCTAATATTTTCAGGAATCGGAAACCCACAAAGTTTTAGGAATATTTTGATAAATTATAATTTCAATATTATAGATGAAATAATTTTTCCTGATCATCACAAATATTCTAAAAATGAAATTGAAAATATAAAGTTTAAAGCAAAAAAACTTAATGCTAAAATAATTACTACAGAAAAAGATTTTGTAAAAATTACAAATTTTGAGACTAGTAATATAGATTTTATAGAAGTAAAATTAAAAATTAAAAACGAAAAAAATTTAATTAATTTCATAAATTCTAAAATTCATGAATAACCTAAAGTACTTTGCTCAATTTTTAGGAATTATAATATTACTTATTATTTACAAAATTTTAGGCTTAAAATATTCTTCAATTTTATCTGGAAAAATTTTAAAAATTCTTGGCCCAGTTTTTAGATCTAACAATATTTGTCATTCAAATCTAGCAATTGCTTTTCCCGATTTAAATAAAGATGAAAAAGAAAAGATAATAAAAGATATGTGGAATAATTACGGCAAAATTTTAGCTGAGTATATGTACATTAAAAAGTTTAGAAATTCAGAAACTTTTTCAAAAAATATAATTATTAAAAATCAAGAAATTTTGGAAAAAATTAAATCTGACTCCAAACCAGTAATATTTGTTTCGGGTCACTTTAATAATTTTGAATTAATGGCAATGCATATTGAAAAGTCAGGGATCGATGTGGCCGCAATCTATAGACCATTAAATAATAAGTTTTTAAATCCAATAATGAAAAATATTAGAGTTAAATACATATGTAAAAAACAAATTAAAAAAGGAATTTCAGGAACAAAAGAAATATTAAAATATTTCAAAAATGGAACATCTGTTGCTTTAATGATTGATCAAAGAGTTTCACAAGGGATTAATTCTAATTTTTTTAATAGAAAAGCTTTAACTACTACGATACCAGCACAATTCGTAAAAAAATATGGAGCAAAGATTGTGCCTATATACATTGAGAGACTAAAAGGGAGTAAATTTCAAATTGAAATAAATAAAAGTATCGAATTTTCTAATAATGACTCAATCGAGACTATTACGGAAAACCTTAATTATGTAATCGAAAATATGATTAAAAAAAATCCCTCACAATGGATTTGGACACATAACAGGTGGAAATAATTATTTTTCTGTTTCTCTCTTTTTTGATGCTTCAATGTAAGAATAATATGCCTCTTGTAATTCTACATTCCAATAAGTTAATTTATCTAACGAAATTTTTTTTCCTGATATGGCACAGATTACGTGATCCCCATCTTGAATAACTTGAAAATTATTTGGTAAATATTTTAATTTTGCTAATTTTTTAAACATTTATAGTTTATATATCATTATATGAATGTTGCAGTAATAGGAAGTGGAGGAAGAGAGCATGCTTTATGTGAGTCTTTAAAAAGGTCAAAAAAAGTTGATAAAATCTTTTGTATGCCCGGAAATGCTGGAACAGGACTTATTGCAGAAAATGTTGACATCAGAGTAGATGAATTTGAGAAAATAAAAAATTTTGCTATAGAAAATGAGGTTAATATTGTAGTAGTTGGGCCTGAAAAACCATTGGTAGATGGTATCGTTGAGTATTTAGAAAAATTTAATATTAAAGTCTTCGGTCCAAATAAGTTAGCCTCACAGCTTGAAGGTTCAAAAATTTTTACAAAAAAACTTTGTGAAAAACAAAAAATTCCAACTGCGAAATTTGGAATTTTTCATAATAAAAAAGATTCAGAGAAATTTTTTTGCGACTGTATTTATCCAATCGTGGTTAAGGCTGATGGTCTTGCAGCAGGGAAAGGGGTTTATATTTGTGAGGACAAAAATCAAGCTACGATCGCTGTTAATGAAATTTTTGATGGAAAATTTGGTAAAGCACATGAAGTATTGGTTGAAGAATTTTTAAAAGGAGAAGAGATGAGTTTTTTTATTATTTCAGACGGACAAAATTTTAAAACTTTTGGGACTGCTCAAGATCACAAAAGAGTTTATGAAGGAGATAAAGGAAAAAATACTGGTGGCATGGGTGCCTATTCTCCATCTAGGCTAGAAAGTGACCAATTAAATAAAAAAATTTCTGACAAAATAATTATTCCAACAATTAAAGGATTACAAGAGATGAAAATTAAATTTGTTGGTTTTTTATATGCTGGTTTGATGATCGTTAATAATGAACCATTTTTGATTGAATATAACGTAAGAATGGGAGACCCTGAATGCCAAACTATTCTTCCAAAATTAAAAACAGAATTAATAGACATTATAATTGCATGCATCAATAAAAAATTAGAAGCGGTTAAAATAGAATGGGATGATAAAAAAAGTCTATGCATTGTCCTATGCTCTAAAGGTTACCCGGAAGAATATGTAAATAATGTTGAAATTATTGATCTTGAAAAAATTTCAATTCAAAAAAATGAATTCATTTTTCATGCAGGTACAAAAAATAAAAATTCGAAAATTTATTCCAATGGTGGTAGAGTTTTAAATTTTACTGTAATTTCAGAAAACTTTAAAGAAAGTAGAGATAAGGCAATGAGTCTTGTTAATAGACTAAATTGGTCAAATGGTTATTACAGAAGAGACATTGGATACAAAGTGATAGATCAATGAGAATTATAAGTGGTAATTTTAAAGGAAAAAAAATTTTTTTACCAAAAGATAAAAAAACAAGACCTTTACGTGACCTTGTGAAAGAGTCAATTTTTAATCTCATAGAGCATTCAAAAAAATTTAGTTTTTCGATAAATAATTCAAAAATTCTAGATTTATTTTCTGGGACAGGTTCATTTGGTTTAGAATGTATTTCAAGAGGGGCTCAAAAAGTATTTTTTATTGAGAATTACAATGAGGCCTTAGATATTCTTAAAAAAAATACTTCAACATTAGATTTGGAAGAAAAATTTGAAATATTCAAAGAAAATTGTTTTAATTTTTCAAATGTAAAAAAAATTTTAAATGAAAAATTTGATTTGATATTTATAGACCCTCCATTTAAAGAAATAAAAATAAATAAAATTATTGAGACTATTAAAGATAAGCAAATTTTATCAAAAAAGGGGATAATTATAATTCACAGGCACATTAAAGATGATATTAAAATTACAGAAAAACTAAAAATTTTGGATGAGAGAAATTATGGAATTTCAAAGATAATAATTGGAAGTTAAGATCTTACTAAAAACTTTTTTGTTTCTACTTTTATAAGCTCAACCGCAGGTTGGTCGTAAGGATTTACATTCATTGCCCTACCCAACAATATAGTTTCCAGAATAAAAAAAATAAATAATTCACTCAAAGTTTCTTCATTTCTTTTTTTTACAAAGAATCTTCTAAAAGGAATTTTTTCTCTTTCAAAAACTTTTTCAGTTGCTTGATATTGTGATTTTTTTATGTCTAATAAGCTTTTATTTTTTAAATAAGAATGTGTTGATAATATTTCTTTATTTTTAATTTTTAAAGATGCATTTTCTTTTACGAAGAAAAATGTAAAGAAATTTTTTTTAAAACCATCTAAATAAAGTTGCATTAGACTATGGTTATCCGTAGGCATATTAGATATTATAGGAAGAATTCCTTTTCCTTTTTTTCCTAAACTTTCAGCAATTAATTGTTGATACCATAAAAATAGATCTGCAGATTTTTCATCATAATTAAGAATTATAGAATTAAATTTTTTTTTTTTAACTAAATTTAGTGTATTTGAAACATTTAGAATCAGAGAATTTATAAAATTCTTATTTTTTACTAAAGAATTAAATCTTCTAAATTTTTTGGCTTTAAATCCCATTAATTCTGCTGGTAACATTCCTACCTCAGACAAAACTGAATATCTGCCTCCTATAAAGTTGTTGTGTTGAATTATTTCTGATTTTAATTTTTGAGCTAATTTTCCCAAATAACTTTTTTTATTTTCGAGGATAAAAATATTTTCAGAACTAGTATTAATCAAAACATTTGAATTTACAATTGTCTCAATTGTATTACCTGATTTTGAAATTATCAAATTCAATTTTTTTTTTTTTATTTTCTAAATCTTTGTTTTGAATATTAAAACTATCTCTAAAAAAAAACTTTTTTTTAATTTTGTCTTTTAAAAAAGTGTATATTGCTTTTGATCCTAAAATAGATCCACCCATACCTATAATTGTTACTACATGGAATTTTTTTAATCTTGCAATTATTTTTTTAGTATAAGAATTTAAATAGTTTTTTTTTAATGATTTTAAAATTTGATTATTTTCATTAATTAGTTCTTTATAAAATTTTGAGACTTTTTCATCTTTTTTTTTTTCAGAAAAATTTTTAAAATCTATATTTTTTGTTAACATTAAATTATTTTATCTTCTTTAAAACGGATTTTTCTAATGCGGATGGATTTGAATTTTTAATTATGTTATCAATCTTTAATTCATCATTCCCCAGGGATATTCCTAAAGTTGAATTTTTTTCAACTTCTTTTAAATTTTCTTCAATTGGTGTTGGCAACTCGCCATAATTTGGAGGTAAAACAAGGGGGCTTTTTTTTTCAACTAAAAATTCATCTCCACTTTTCTTTTTTTTCATAGTGAGAGCATCTTTGGCTGATTGACATCCACTCAAGAATGATAAGATAATCAAAAAAATAAATATTTTTCTCATATTTTCTTTTTAAAAATTTCAAGGTACACCAATAAAATCACACCTAAAGATATAAATATATCAGCTACATTAAATATAAACCAATGAAAATTACTAAAATGTATGTCAATAAAATCTGGCACTGAAGAATAATATAATCTATCAAAAATATTTCCTAATGAGCCTCCAAAAATCATTATAAAAGCTAATTTCTCTATCCCTTTTGTCCTTATAATCATCCATAGCAGAATTAATGTTATCAAACATATCAAACTAGTTAATAAATTATAATATAATTTTTCATCAAATGATAATAAACCAAATGCTATTCCTTCATTCCAAATTAAATTAATATTCAAATATTTAGACTCAAATAATTCAGTTGATAAACTTTTTTCATTTTTGAAAATGACATAAATCTTCGAAATTCTATCAATAGCAAAGATACAAAGAATTATTAAAAAATTTATAATAAGGTTTTTATTAAAATTTTTTACCATTATTTCGGGTGTCTCTCGCATGGATCAACACTAATTTTCCAACAGACAGGACATTTATTACCTGATGCTTTCTTGGCCTCAACTGAAATATCTGTATCTTTATAAAAATTAATATCAATTTTTGATACAATACAAAGTTCGGATAAATCTATATCTCCGACTATCTCCTTATATTTTTCATTAATTTTGATATAAAGATTTGCCTCTAAACTTGATCCAATTTCTTTACTTGCCCTTTTTTTCTCAATACTAATATTACACACATCTCTAATTCTAATTAATTCTGACCACTTCTTCTCAAGTTTTTGATTTTTAAATTTATCTGGAAATTTTAGAAAATTTTCTAAATGTATACTTTTATTTTTTGAAGGTATCAATTGATAAATTTCTTCAGTTGTAAATGATAAAATTGGAGCAAACCATCTAAGCAAAGATTTAAGCAAAACATTTAAAATAGTTACACATGAATTTCTTTTCTGAGAATTAATTGGATCACAGTATAAAGTATCCTTTCTAATATCAAAATAAAATGCTGACAAATCTACAGTGCAAAAATTCAACAATTCTTTATAGAGATTGTGAAAATCATATTTTTGAAAACAATTTTCAAATCTTTTATTAAGAAAATACATTTTACTTAGCATAAACTTTTCCAGCTCAGGTAAGCTTTCGATATCAATTTTATCCAAATCAACATCCTCAAACTTATCTTGTATATTTCCTAAAAGATATCTAAAGGTATTTCTAATTTTACGATAAGACTCTGAGTGCTGATCCAATATTGAATAATCTATTCTTAAATCTTCTGCATAATTAGATGCTGCAACCCAAATTCTAAGTATATCGGCACCATATTTTTTTAAAATATCCTCTGGCGCAATTACATTTCCAAGAGATTTGGACATTTTTAAACCCTTTCCATCCACAACAAACCCATGAGATAAAATTGACTCAAATGGTGCCTTACCTCTTGTTCCACATGACTCTAATAAAGAAGAATGAAACCAACCCCTGTGTTGATCAGAACCCTCTAAATACATTGATGCAGGCCATTTAAGATCTTCTCTTTTCTCAAGTACAAAAGAGTGAGTTGATCCACTGTCAAACCAAACTTCGACAATATCACTTAGTTTTTCAAAATCTTCAGCTTTATGTTTATTACCTAAAAATTTTTGAGGATCATCTGAAAACCAACAATCTGAACCTTCTTTTTCGTAAATATTTGCAATATTTTCAAATACTTCATCATCTATCAAAATTTCATTAGATTTTTTATTTACAAAGATAGGAAGTGGTACACCCCACACTCTTTGCCTTGATACGCACCAATCTGGTCTCGTTTCAATCATCGCTTTTAATCTTTCTTTTCCTTTGCTTGGATAAAAGGTTGTATCATCTATTGCTTTTAAAGCTTTACTTCTCAGTTTATGACTTTCCATAGAAATAAACCACTGTGGTGTTGCTCTGTGA
>MDSZ01040060.1_pt1 | contig 12216 bp, 12 predicted proteins | sample 811201 | NCBI WGS metagenome assembly MDSZ01 (sample SAMN05326647, study PRJNA326480) | marine metagenome | isolation source: seawater | place: Indian Ocean: North | collected 2010
TGGCCGAGTGGTTAAAGGCGGCAGACTGTAAATCTGTTCACGCAAGTGTACGTAGGTTCGAATCCTACTCCCTCCACCATTAGATTTAATAATCAGTTTTAATTATTTTTTCATCATATTTCAGATGTTATCTAGCAACCATATTTAGAATAATTTCTTATAAATTAATGATTTTTCAATGTAATAATTTTTTGTTAAGCTTTTAATCTATGTATCAATTTATAATTAGAAAATTATGAAAAATATTTGTTTCATAACCAGTACCCGTGCAGATTACGGATTAATTGAGCCAGTAATTAGAAAAGTTAAAAAAAATATTAATTTAAATTTACAGTTGATAGTAATGGGTACGCACACGTCATCACTATACGGAAAGACAATTAATGATATTATTTCAGATGGATATCAGCCTAATTTTATATTTGAAACAGCTCCCGATGATGACTCAAAAAAATCAATAAGTAAAGCAATCGCAGATACAACCTGCGTAATTTCAGATGCATTATTATCTCTTAAACCCGACTTAATTGTTATTCCAGGTGATAGGTATGAAATGTTAGGTGCTTCTACTTCAGCTCTAATTATTGGAGTTCCAATACTTCACCTTTATGGAGGTGATCTAACAATAGGTTCATTTGATGACTCTATAAGACACTCTATAACTAAGATGGCATCACTGCACTGTTGTACAAATGAATTATCAAGAAAAAGAATTATCCAAATGGGAGAAGATCCAAAAAGAGTATTTAATACTGGATCGCCAGCTTTAGATCAATTATCTTACTTTAAAATAAAACCAAAAAAAGAAATAGAAAAGGAATTAAACTTAAAATTTCTAGATACTAATTTTCTTGTTACTTTTCATCCTGTTACAAGAGATACAAATCCTTCAAAAAAACAAATGAAATTTCTCTTAGAAGCAATTTCCACTTTTGATGATACTCATTTTTTTCTTTTTACAATGCCTAATGCTGATACCGAGGGCCTTTCTCTCTCAAAAATGATTGAGGACTTCTCATTAATGCATAAAAATGTTAAATACATAAAATCACTAGGTCATAAAAACTATTTTCAAACTTTAAGTCATATGGATATTGTTATAGGAAATTCATCAAGCGGTCTTATGGAAGTTCCAAGTTTTGGTATCCCAACAGTTAATATTGGTATTAGACAAAAAGGTAGATTAAAATCAGAATCAATCATAGATTGTTCGCCTAAAAGAGATAATATTATTAGTGCAATCAATTTTGCAAAAAATTTAAATTGTAAAAAAGTTAAAAATCCATACGGTGATGGAAATAGTTCTCAAAAAGTTTTAAATGTTATTTTGTCAATAAAAAATTTTCGAAAACTTTTAACTAAAAAATTTCATGAAGAATAAAACCTTTATAATAGCAGAAATTGGTGTAAATCATAACGGCAGTTTAGAAAAGTCCTATCAATTAATCGATGCTATGAATTCTGCTGGTGCAGATGCTGTAAAATTCCAAAGTTGGGTTCCGGAAAAACTAGCATCAGAAGAGGTATCAAAGGCGAATTATCAAAAAGCAAATGATGGAGATAATGGATCTCAGCTAGATATGTTAAAAAAATTGGAACTTAAACGTGAATACCATGCTCCTTTAAAAGAATATGCTGAAACAAAAGGCTTATCTTTTCTCTCTTCTGTTTTCGACTTCGATGATAGTAAATTTTTATCAAATTTAGGTTGTAATATTGTCAAAATAGGCTCAGGAGAGGTAACTAACATACCCCTCTTATATCTAACAGCTCAACTTAACCTAGATGTTATTCTATCAACTGGAATGTCTAGTTATGAGGATATTAATTTAGCTCTTGGTACTCTTGCTTTTGGGTATAGTAATATTGATAATTCTAAACAACCGTCACTCAAAACTTTTGAAGATTCATTTCAAAATAAACTATACAAAAAATTTTGTGATAAAATTTCACTCTTACAATGCACTTCAGACTATCCCTGTTTAGAAAAGGATGTACATTTAAATGTAATTGATAGTTATAAAGATCTATATGGATTAGAAGTTGGTTTTTCAGACCACACTGCTGGTATCCATATACCTTTGGCAGCTGTTGGTAAAGGGGCTACAATAATTGAAAAACATGTTACTTTGGACAGAAATTTACCTGGCCCTGATCACAAGTCATCCTTGGAGCCAGAAGAATTTAAAATAATGTGTAAACAGATTCGCTCTGTTGAAAATGCACTCGGTGAAAAAAATAAATTTTTAACAAATCCAGAAAAGCATACAAAGTCAATTGTTCAAAAAGTTATAGTAGCTTCAAGTAATATACAAAAAGGTGAAAAATTTAATAACAACAATATTGCTACTTTACGTACTGGTTCAATAGGTATTGAACCAAAATTCTATTGGCAGCTTATAGGAAAAGTTGCAAATAAAGATTATTCTTATCATGAAATCATTGACAACAGTCAACTTTCTTGACAGTCATAAGACCATTAATATAATTTTATAAATTTATCAGGAGTGAGCTATGTTAGATCCAAAAGAAAGTGATTTCGAAGCAATTGAAAAATGGGGCCTGTCACAAGATCCCCTTAAAGCAATAACAGATTTTAAAGAAGAATATCTGAATTTAAGATGGAATAACGAATATCATAAAAAAGCCTGGGATGCTTATGTAAAACGTAGATCTGATTGGATTAACTATAAAAATTTTGATGATTATTATAAAAAAGCTGAAAAGCCTATTGAAAAGTATAAATGGGAATATCTTAAGAACCGTAAAGCTTGGTACATATGTCCACTAAAATGGGAAAAGTTTGCTGAGAAAGATGTTACTCGATTATTAGACCTAGGCTGTGGTGATGGAGACGCTACTCAGCTTTTGATCGATTTTATTATAAATGATTGGAAAAATAAAAATTATGATGGTCACGAATTAGAGATTATTGGTCTAGATTTAAATCCATCTCGAATTAAAAATGCAAGACAACACGTCACTTCTTCCCATAAAAAAATTAATTTTAGCTTTGATGTATGTGATGCTATTGAAAAAGGAATTCCTTATGAAGATGAGACTTTTGATTATACAATTACGACAGGTGTATTAGAAATTTTAGAAGATGATCCAGCTTTGAAATACGCTAAAGAGATGTGTAGAGTGACAGAAAAAGGTATATATGTTGAGGATTTATACGATGAATTTCCTGGTGGGTATCCAAGAGATAACTTAAATGAACTATATTTTGAACCTAATGGATTTAAAGTCAATGAGAGACATGTAATTTTAACTGAGCCTTTTTTAGAACAAGGAACATTAGATCCACAACAATTATGGCCAATATTAAAAGACCAAGTGTTATTTGCATCAAAAAAACCTGTTTAAAAAATTATTAAATGTCGGATAAAAAATCCGTCTTATTTGTCACTTATGGCGGAGGGCACGTAAACATGGTTCTGCCTGTTTATAAGTACATATATGAAAATTTTAAAGATATACAGACATATTGTTTAGCTCTCACAACTGCCAAATCAGTAATTGAAAAAGCTGGTTTACCATCTTTAAGTTTCAAGGATTTTTTATTTGAGGAGGATACAGATGCTCTTCAATATGGAAAAGCGTTAGCTGATAAGTATCATATGTCCAATCAAATTATGAGCTATGATGAGTCAGTTGCATATCTAGGATTATCTTATGCAGATTTAGTAATTCAACATGGTAAAAAACATGCAAAAATTTTGTTTGATACGAAGGGAAGACATGCTTTTTATCCAATTACTTTTATGGGGCGAGTTCTTAAAAAAATTAATCCTAATATGGTAGTCACCACAAATTCTCCAAGAGCTGAAAAGGCAGCAATTGATGTTGCAAAAAAAATGTGTATTCCAACACTTTCCATGGTTGATTTATTTGGCATTGGGCACTTTGTTAATTTAGAAGCAGATATAATAACATCAATATCTCAAATAACATTTGATAACATGGAAAAAGAAGGCTTCATTAAAGAAGGTAAGCAATCAATAGTTACGGGGAATCCATCTTTTGATAAGGCTCAAAGTTTTCAAATAACGAATAAGGATGAATGGAAAAAAAAATTTTTACCAAATATACAAAAACCTGTAATTTTATGGATTGATCAGCCAGCATATTGGAATAATGAGATTAAAAATATTCACGTACGTTCAGATAATGAATTAGTCAAAGATATGGACAAATTATATGCTATATCTGAAAAACTTAATGCTACTTTATTAGTAAGACCTCATCCCTCTCAAGATATAAGTATTCATAAAAAATGGCTGTCAAATAATAAAAATGCATATTTATGTAATCAGCTCGACCTTCATTCATTAATCTCAATATCAGAATTAATTGCTTCTCATAACTCTACAGTTATTATTGAGGCAGTATTTATGAAAAAAAAGGTTTTACAATTAAAGTTTTATTCAGGTCAAAATGATATTCCATTATTTGATTGGGGTATGACTTGGCAAGCAGAAAGCTATGATGAGGTCTATGATAATGCTAAAGAAGCATTTTTTGATGATTTGAAATGGAATAAAAAACTTTTAAATATTAATAAATGGCTTCCTAAGAAGCCAGCTGTGCCAAAAATAGCTAAGCTTATTTTAAAAAATTTGAAAAAGAAAAAATTATAATATGAACATTGGATATTATGCTGACGGTCTTTGGGGCCAATTAGCTTTAAAAAAGATATTATCTGACTCTAGGTTTAATTTGAAATTTATTACACCAAGATATGACTCACAAGATCCAATTTTAAAAAAAATAGCTGATGAAAATTCTATTCCATTTTTACCTCATCAAAATGTTAACAGTAAAGAATATTTGGATTTTATTAAAGAATTTAAGTTGGACATAGGTATTTCAATGTCTTTTAACCAAATCTTAAAGCATAATTTAATAAATCAGCCTAATTTTGGTTTTATTAATTGTCATGCTGGAGCCTTACCTTTCTACAGAGGTCGTAATCCGCTGAACTGGGTACTAATTAACGGTGAGAAAAATTTTGGAATCACTGTACATCATATAGATGAGGAAATAGATACAGGTGACATAATACTTCAAAAAATATTTAAGATAGACGCTAATGATGATTATAAAACTCTGTTAGATAAATCCTCAAAAGAGTGTGCAAATATTCTTTATGAAGCTCTGGTAAAAATTTATCAAGGAACAGCTGATAGAGTCAATCAAAATAAAATTCATCCATTGGGTTTTTATTGTTCAACTCGTATCAAGGGTGATGAAATTCTTAATTGGAATCAATCATCCATATTAATTCACAATTTTATTCGAGCTATCTCAGACCCAGGACCCGGTGCAAGAACATGGGTTAATGAAAAAGAAATTTCTATTCAAAAATCAGAACTCATTACAGACTCCCCATGTTATATAGGAAAACCTGGTGAGGTGGTTGGAAAAGATAAATTCGGCATTATTGTTAAAACTAATGACTCTACAATCAAGATTACAAAAGTTACATCCGTAATTAATGATAAAATTCTTAAAACAGAAGTTCCATCTTTTTCTATAGGCACTAGAATGAAAGACAAATATAAATGAAAAATAACACTACTTGGAAAAAAGCTTTAGTAAAGAATGACGGTAATTTATTAGATGCTGTACGTGTAATAAATGAAGGAGAGATTCAAATCGCATTTGTTTTGGATGAATCTCAAAAATTAATTGGTACTGTAACAGATGGAGACCTGCGAAGGGGACTTTTAAATAATTTGAGTTTGGAGGCACCACTGTCATCAGTTATGCAAACTGATCCTGTAACAGCATTTCATGACCTTTCAGAAAAACAAATATTAAACATAATGCAAAAATATGAAGTTAACCAAATACCTCTTATAGATGACTTAGGACGTATTGTTGATGTTAGAATTAGAACATTATCTGATCATCGAAATTTATTTGATAATCAAGTTATTCTTATGGCTGGTGGGTTTGGGAGTAGGCTAAAAAATCGTACTTATAGTACTCCAAAACCCCTTTTACAAATAGGGGATAAACCAATTTTAAAAACAATATTGGAAAATTTTATTGATAATGGATTTTATAAATTCACTATTTCTATAGGCCATTTGGGTAATCAGCTTGAAGACTATTTTGGTGATGGGAGTAAATGGGGAATAAACATTTCATATATTAAAGAAGAAAATCCACTTGGAACAGTTGGGTCTCTTTCGTTATTGAAAGACAGACCAAAAAAACCCTTCTTTGTAATGAATGGAGATGTGCTGACAAAGGTGAACTTTAAACAAGTTCTCAAATATCATGAAGATCATAAAGCTCTTGCAACTATGTGTGTTCGAGGATTTGATAATCAATTGCCTTATGGTGTAGTCAATATTGATGGTGTTAATATAATTGGTCTAGAAGAAAAGCCTATTCAAAAAGTGATGGTAAATGCTGGTATATACGTATTGGAACCCTCAATTTTAGACTATATCCAATATAATCAATTCTATAATATGACATCACTATTTGAAAAATTAATACACACCAATAAAACTACAATAGCTTTTCCAATTCATGAATATTGGATGGATATAGGGCAACCTGATGATTTTGAACAGGCAGATAGAGATTACATAAATATTTTTAAGAAATCATGAGGGTGTTAATCATAGGTTATGGTTCCATAGGTCAACGTCATTTTAAAATCTTAAAAAGATTAGGCATAGAAGTTGCTGTTATGTCCCGAAGGTTAATTCAAAAAAATGTTTTAGTTAAAAATATAAATGAAATTAATATTTGGAAGCCAGATAAGATAATTATTGCTACTGAAACTTCGCATCACTTAGCTGATCTAACAATGCTCCAAAAATTAAAATTTAAAGGGGAAGTGCTTGTTGAAAAACCAATTTTTGCAAATATTGATAACTATTTTAAATATAGTTTTAAAATTTATGTAGCTTATCATCTCCGTTTTCATTCATTAATTAAGGATCTTAAAAAAGTTTTAAAAAACAAAAAAATTTTAACAGCGCATTGTTATGTTGGTCAACATCTTTCTTTATGGCGAAATAGTAATGTAAAAGTAAAAAATTATAGCTATTATAAAAAACAAGGTGGTGGTGTGCTACGTGACCTATCTCATGAATTAGATTTAATGCAATACTTATTTGGTAAAATAAAACAAATGAATGCTTTAGGTGGGAGATTTGGAAATGTTACCATTGATTCTGATGATGTTTATGGCTTTCTTTTAAAAACTAAAAACTGTCCATTAATCACTTTGAATATGAACATGTTAGACCTTGTGCCCAAAAGAGAACTATATGTCCTAACTGACAAACTTTCATTAAATATTGATTTAACTAAAGGATTCCTAAAAATTAATGGTAATAAAAATAAACATACAAATAGTACAAATTCGCCCTATATATCTATGCATGAAGAATTTTTATTTAAAAAAAATAAAGAGAACCTTTGTAAATACTCAGAAGGAATGGATATCATGAAAATTATTTCTGAGGCTGAAAATGATTAATATTTTATGCACTATTTGTGCTCGAAAAGGTTCCAAAGGTTTAGTTAAAAAAAATGTACGCCCCTTAATGGGTGTTCCTTTAATTGCTCATTCAATTAAACAAGCAAAAGAAACAGGAATTTTTGATGTAATTGCAGTAAGTAGCGATGATCCAGATATTTTAGATATAGCAAGAGAATATGGTGCTGATATGGTTATAGACCGTCCATTGGAGCTCGCCTCTGATTTTGCTGCTAAAGTTCCTGTTATATGTCATGCAGTTTTAGAGGCTGAAAAAATAACTGGTTCCAAATATAATATTTTAGTTGATATTGATGCCACATCGCCATTGAGGACTCCAGAAGATATTATTGCTTGTGTCAACTTATTAAATACTAAAAAATCAAGTAATGTAATTACAGGATGCTTATCCCATCGGTCTCCATATTTTAATATGGTTGAATGTGATAAATTTGGCAATACTCAACTTGTTAAAAAATTAAATAAAAATATAGTTAGAAGGCAAGATGCACCATTGTGTTATGATATGAATGCTTCGATATATGTATGGAATAGAGAAAAATTCGACAAAGAACCTAAATTGTTCTATCCAGATACTCAGCTTTATGTAATGCCCAGAGAAAGATCATGGGATATAGACTCAGATTTAGATTTTTCAATTGTTGAAATGATAATGAAGAATAAACGAGATTAATATGAATTATTCAAATTTATTCAATCTTTCAGGAAAAACAGCAATAGTTACTGGGGGTGCTGGAATTTTAGGAACTCACTTTTGTAAAGGATTGTCAGATAATGGAGCAAATGTTGTTGTAGCCGATAACAATATTAAGATGGCAGAAGAGGTAGCACATAAAATTGGCACTAGAAGCATAGCAATAGAAGTTGAATTAACTGATGAAGACTCTGTTGAAAAATTAATAGATAAAACAATTAATCATTTTGGTGACATACAAATTTTACATAATAATGCAGCTTCTAAGTCAAAAGATTTAAAAATGTTTTTCGAACCAGCTGACAAATTTGATATGAATATTTGGGATGAAATTATGAAAGTCAATGTAAATGGCTTATTTCTTGCTACAAGACAAGCTGCTAAATTTATGATGGCTCAAGGCAAAGGAGGATCTATCATACAAACATCTTCAATTTATGGTATCTTAGGTCCCGATCAAAGGATTTATGATGGCTCTAAATATCTTGACCATCAAATAAGTACTCCTCCTGTTTATTCTGCATCAAAAGGCGCAGTAGTATCTCTTACAAAATATGCTGCAACATACTGGGCCAAATATAAAATTAGAGTCAATTGTCTTGTGCCAGGTGGTGTAAAAAGTGGTCAGAATAAAAAATTTAATGAAAATTACAGCAAAAGAATTCCCTTAGGAAGAATGGCAAATCCATCTGAAATGGTAGGCCCTCTAGTTTTTTTAGCCTCAGATGCTTCTAGTTACATAACTGGACAAAATATTATTGTAGATGGAGGTCTTCAAGCTTGGTAGTATTATAATCTGAGTATAGTAGCTCCACGACCCTCAACCTCAGATATTTCATCAAAATTTGTATCAAGTGATGTGATATATGAATTTTGAGAAAATTTATTTTTTTTTCCTATATTTGAAATAACGTAATTTTCTTTTTCCTTTATCAATGACCAAGGATAAGACAGCCCATCACGCTTTATTCTAATAGGAATTTTATATTTTTTACTATACTCGACTATCGATCCATCTACATGACCTAAAACTATTAAACTATTTTTAGTTGGGGTAACACATATGGGTGTTGTTTGACCAAATCTTTCAATATTTAGAGCTAAGCTAATATCACCAGTTTTTAAATTTATTTGCCATACTTTTTGACCAGAGTATGAGCACACGTATAGAATATAATCATCAAAGGCTAATCCAATAGGTCTTATCTTGTCTTCGTCATAAAAATTAAATGTATTTGATAGCTTAAATTTTTTCTCTCCTAGATAAGTATATATTTTAATTTTGCTTTTAAAATTTTCCCCATTTGCAGAAACAGCTAATTTAGAACCATTGGTAGCAAGTGATGTGGGAAAAAGTAAATCTTCAGTATCTTCTAGCGTAGAGAAAGGCTCATCACTACCGCTGTTATAAATTTCTATTGGCCCATGGTTTTTTACTTTATGAAACTGATGGTGGGCTAAAACATAAAAATTATCAATTTCAACAAAGCTTTGAGTGTCTAATTCACCATTACATTCAATTATTTTAGTATTATCACTATAAGATACCTCTGATGATTTGAGAGTATTGTTATTTCGAAATTTTTTCGTCTTTAATATTTTAAACATAATTTTAAAAATAAATATTTTATAATTTACTTTGACATAAATTTTAAACAATCATTATATACATTTAAATAAAATTATTATTTTAAATATTTAACTCTCATTAGATTTTTGAAAGAAAAATAATCTTTTCATTAAGATAGTAGTTTTCAATGTATAATACATCATAGTTGATAGACGTGATTAAGCATGGTAAGAATAAATCTTAATTAGCATTTTAATATGAGTTTTAACCAACGAAACAAAGAATTAAATTATTCAAAATACGAATTAAATAATGAAAAATATGAAGCATATTATGGCTTACCTGAAGACATAGATTTTTGCGCTAAATGCGTAATTTCAAATCAAAGACCTAATTCAGCGGTTGAAACTAAACATACAATTAATACAAAAAAAGATACAATTAAATTCAATGAAGGTATTTGTGATGCATGTTTAGTCACAGAATCCAAGTCTCAAATTAACTGGAATGAGCGTAAAAAAGAATTAGAGGATCTATGTGATAAATTTAGAAGTACAGATGGCTCTTATGATTGTTTAGTTCCTGGATCTGGTGGGAAAGATAGTTTTTATCAAGCACATATGCTAAAGTATGAATTTGGTATGAACCCTCTCACAATAACTTGGGCTCCGCATCTTTATACTAAATGGGGTTGGAAAAATCATCAATCTTGGATAAATGCAGGTTTTGATAATCAGTTAGTCACACCAAATGGCAGAGTCCATCGATTGCTAACACGACTTGCAGTTGAAAAATTATTTCACCCATTTCAACCATTTATGATTGGCCAAAAAGTCTTAGCCCCTAAAATTGCAGCTCAACAAAATATTAAATTAATATTTTATGGAGAAAATGAAGCAGAGTACGGAAATCCTATACAAGATACAACTAGCTCTATTCGTGATTTTAAATATTTCACATCTGACAATGACTCGAAAATTTATATTGGGGGCACTTCTCTAATGGAACTTAAAGATGATTATAATGTAGATAAGAATGAATTAATTCCTTACATGCCTATAAATCCTCAAATCTGCAAAGATAAACAAATAGAAGTACACTATTTAGGATATTATTTAAAATGGCATCCTCAGGCTGCTTATTATTATGCTGTTGAACATGGTGGATTTGAAGCTAGTCCTGAACGGACCCTTGGAACATACTCTAAATATAATTCTATTGATGATAAGATCGATGACTTTCATTATTACACTACATACATAAAGTTTGGGATAGGCAGAGCAACTTACGATGCCTCACAAGAAATTCGATCAAAAGATATTGATAGAGATGAGGGGATATCCTTAGTTAGGAAATATGATGGTGAGTACCCTGAACGTTTTGAAAAAGAAATCTTTGAATATTTATCTATAAATCAAAAAGAATTACCTCAGGCCTATTCTCAATTTGAACAACCGATAATGGATAAAGATTATTTTAATCATTTATGTGACTACTTTCGATCACCACATCTATGGAATAAACAGGGAAGCAATTGGCGTCTGAGAAAAACAATATTTGAATAAAAAATCCAATGCTTAGATTATGAAAAATATCCGTCTAATTGCCAGATTAGATGTTAAAAGTGAGCACCTCGTTAAAGGAATTCAATTAGAGGGGTTACGCAAATTAGGTAATCCAAATGATTTTTCAAAAAGGTATTACAATCAAGGAATTGATGAAATTATTTATATGGATATCGTAGCTTCTTTATATGAAAGAAACTCTTTATTACATATTATAAAAGATGCAACAAAAGATATTTTTATTCCCTTAACTGTTGGTGGAGGTATAAGGTCAACTGATAATGTAAGAGATGCATTACAGGCAGGTGCTGATAAAGTAGCAATAAATACAGCTTGTATTAAAAGGCCAGAGCTAATTTCTGATGTGGCTAATTACTTTGGGTCTCAATGTATGGTATTATCAATAGAGGCAAAAAAAACCTCTCAAAATAAGTGGGAGGCATATTTTGATAATGGTCGTGAAAAATCAGGTAAAGATATTTTGGAATGGGCAAAAAAAGGTGAGGATTTAGGTGCGGGTGAGATTTTATTGACATCAGTTGATAATGAGGGAAGGCAAAAAGGTATGGATTTAGAATTAATCAAAGCAGTATCTAATACAGTTTCCATCCCCGTGATAGCAAGTGGTGGAGTTGGTTCAATAGAACATATCTCAGAAGTAATTAATTATACTAATCTTGATGCAATAGCGATGGCACACGTTTTACATTATGATACTTGCAATTTAGCCCAGATACACAAATGGGCAGAAAAGCAAGAGAATTTTGAAATACGTACATGAAGACTGTACATATTATTGACTATGGTGTTGGAAATCTTTTAAGCGTTAAAAGAGCTTTTGAAAGTATTGGTGTAA
>MDSZ01227797.1_pt1 | contig 12216 bp, 8 predicted proteins | sample 811201 | NCBI WGS metagenome assembly MDSZ01 (sample SAMN05326647, study PRJNA326480) | marine metagenome | isolation source: seawater | place: Indian Ocean: North | collected 2010
GTCTAATGCTGAACTGCTTGATGTTTTAGTTAAGTTACCAAAGTTTACAATTCCTGCTCCTGAGAAGAAAGTAATTGGATTAACTTTAACTTCATGCATTGAATCTCTCACTGACTCTGTTACAGATATTGTTTCGAATTCACCTGTGCCTGAGTTAATGTATCCAACTGACGTAGCATTATCAACAACACCACGTCTTGTTCCTGCTGGTGCAAACCATGGGAAAGCAACGTTATCGTTGTTTGCTAATACTCTTGTTATCATGTGTGATGCCGGAACAACAATTGAGTTGCCTGCATTATCAGTTGTTAATCCTGATGGATAAAACACTCCCAAGTAATCACTTGAACTTACTAGACCGTCTTCGCCGTTCTCTGTAGCACCCGCTGTGTTGTTTGCCCAGTTTTGTATGCTAGTTGAAGTACCTTCTAATCTTAAAGGTGTATCACCAACAACAAACGCAGTGTTGTTTCGATCTGTGTTTAAGTTCAACATATTTGAAATAACTTCTGGATAACCAGGTGTTGCAATTACATTAAATCCTCTTTGATCTTCTCTAATTGCTTGGTTAGTGTCTATTTCAGATTTAAGTTGAGAAACAATTACTTTTCTCTGTGCTTTTCTTCCAAAAGTTCCTGAACCATCTGCATTATTGCTAGATTTAGTCACCCATCTGTCTGGATAGTAACCAGTAACTGCTTCATTGTTGTATCTGATGTTACCCAAACCTGCTGATCCTGAACTTGGATATTTTGTTTCAGTGATGTAACTGTTTTTGTATTCTTTTACATTGTAACCACTTCTTCTAGTGTTCCATAACATAATTCCATTTGGATAATTTGCTGGATTAGGAGCATCTGGATCTAAGAAGCCATCAGTTAACAAGTCTTTTATCGAACTTGCATCACCGGCCTGTGTACTTCCGTCTGCCACTTTGTCTACCGAAGTGTGCCATCTAGCATCTGCAAACAAAATACCGTCTTCTGTAGTTTGATCTGCTTTGTCAACTAATTCCCAAGCCGCACCAGTTGTTGTAACTGCTACTTGATTTGATGTGTTAGTTGAACTTAAAGTTGCTGATGTGTTGTATTTGTAAAGTTTTGGATAGTTTTCTAAGTCACTTGTATCAATCCATAAGTCGTTGTTCACAAGTGGTGTACCATCTGACTGTGTAGTTGGTGCAGTTGCACTAAATTGTGGACCATTTGGATCTGTAGTTGCGTATGCTGTTCTGTAACCAACCCAAGTTGTACCATTGTGTGCCATGATATCTGCTTCGTCAATTGAAGTGTCATACCATAAAGCACCGTCTGCCGGTTCATTAGTTGGAGCACTTGTTGAAGCAGTGTAACTTAATCTCTTCCAGTTACTTGCCATAACTTCGTTACCCACAGTTGAGTCTTCTGAATCACCTGTTGGAGTTACGTATAAGTTGTCAATTAAAGTTGTTGAATTTGCTGTGTAAGTTCCGTAAGCATGAGCCGCCGATGTACCAAAACCTGCATCATCAAGTGGAGTTCCTGATGTGTTGTTCATTCTAAACTCACCACCTAATTTGTGTTTGATTTGGATTGCACCTTTAAACTCACCTGAACTAATCACTGATGCTTCTAAGTTTGTAAATCCTGCTGTTGAGAATGCAGTCACAAAGTCTTCTGCATCACCTAAAGTTGAACCATCTCCAGAAATCATAGTGACTGTTTTAGCCGCCGCCAATGCTTCCTGGTTCTTGACTGATTCTCTGACAGTGAAAGTTTCGTTTGCTGTGAAACTTGGAGAAGTTGTTTTAGATCTAATTACTGTTTCTCCGCCTTCGTATCTGAATATTTGGAAGTCACCGACATTTGTTGTCATGTCCGCTTGTCCATCTGAACTTTGTTCAGTTATATTAAATTGTGTGTATAAGTCACCAACACTTAAACCTGTACCACCTTTTGATGGATCCAAGTTATAAATTGCTGAATGGTGTGTTGCATAAAGTGGAGCACTCACTGAACTGAATGATGCACTTGATGAACTATAAAGTTTTGCACTAATACTTGTACCGGAATTTGCAGAAGTTGTTTTAAACCAAACTGAACCGTTAGGTCTATCCTCGTCCGCTGTTTTCCAAGTTGGTCTGCTAGTGTGTGCCGCTTGTAAAAACTTATTAGCATTGTAAGTCTGTGCTGTGATTCCTAATTCTGCAAGTAATCCGTTACCTTCTTCAAATCTAATTGTTCCGTTTCCTGCTGTTGAATCACCAAAACTTAAACCATTGTGGAAAATTTCTAAGTTTCCTGTTGTGCTGTTTACACTTGATGTAACTCCAGGTATATTTGCATTATTGAATGCTGTGTTAACATCTGATAATGCTGTACCACCTGTTGTAACCAATTGACCGTTCACAGTCATAGTATTTGAACCTGTAACTGTTGTTCCTGATGCTACAGAAATTACAGGTAAAGTTAAATGCCATGCACTTGATCCTAATTGTACCCAAGTGTTGCTAGAAGATTTTTTATAAATCTTGTTGCTTACGTGTGTTGTGTTGATTGCATAATCACCTTGTGAACCTATTGAAGTTTTAGGTGCTCCTGTTGATGCATTACCTACCAGGTCAGTAATTGATGTAATCAACGTTGGTGTTTTTGCTGTAAATTTTTGATCTGTTTGGCTCCATTCAAATATTCCATAATTGCTTGATGCAAGGTCAAACCAGTATGTTCCATCTGTTGGATTTGCTGTTGGAGGTGTTGCACTACCAATTAAGTCTGAAGTGTCAACATTTGCTCTTAAAACATATGCTCTATTGGCAACTCCTAAAAATGAGTACGCCGCTTGTAATCCCCACTCATTTAATTCATAACCATGAATTGGGTTTCCTGAAGCATCTGTGTAAAATTTTGGATCTCCAAATGTTTCTGTTAATTCTCTTTGTGATGATAACAAGTAAACAGTATTTGCGTTAGCAGTTGTTGTTCCTGCCGCTGTACCTGTACCTGCGCCATCGTTTTTATCTTGACTAGATGCTACAATAAACAGAGGTGTTGTACCCGCATCTGATGGTACATAAAAACTTTCGTTTATTACGTTTACCTCTACTCCTGGTGATGTTAAAGCCATTTTACGTTGTCTCCTTGCAAGTTTATACGTATACTAGAGTTATTTATTAGATCATATGGATTTTACGACAAAACTTACCAATTTTAGGTGCCTATATAGGCAACGTAAATAGCATATATGAACAAAACTGTTAGACCGCTGTGCGTACAATGTAGGTCAAAACCCAGAGCATATGCCTACAGGAAAGGTAACAAAATTTACTGGCGTAGACTGTGTGATACTTGCAATCGTAAAAAACGTAAACTGAAAGTGGGAGGAGTAACCGCACTGCAACGTTCCGGATACAGTAAAAAAAGTAAATGTGAATTGTGTGGATTTAAAGCACAGAGTACTATACAATTAGACGTGCTTTTTGTTGATGGCAATTTACGTAATACTAATGATAAAAACTTAAAAACAGTGTGTGCTAATTGTCAAAGATTAAGCAGTGTGCGTCGACTTGGATGGCGTGTTGGAGATCTGATTGCTGATGAGTAATTCATCAACTTTTTCATATAATTCTTCTTTTGTACCATTATTATCAATAGTATAATCAAAGGTGCTTTCTAACCAATCCCATTCTGATCTATGAGCACCACGTTCTTGCATTTCTTTTTGGGTGGGTAAATCACCTCTTTTAACACATATAATTTTGCCACCGTGTGCTCTTATAGTTTTTATTTCGTTAATAAATCTTGTGTCTGATATCACTGTGTTCTGTCCTTTATATCTACCTATGCAACTGTCCACCCATATTGCGTCGTACATTTGTCCACGCATTACTTCAGTACCAAAATATTGTAAAACCCAACGTGGTGTGATTGGTTTGCCAAATTTTTCACTCCAGTACTTGTCTGGTTGTTCTCGCCAATATCTACTTGAAGACGTGTTGCCTTCTAACATTTCTCGATCCCAATTAAACATAGAACTTACAGCATCTTTTAAACTTTTAGCAAAACTATCACGTTGAAATCCATGATATTTTACCAAATGTTCAGCGACAGTATCTTTCCCAGAACCTATCAGTCCTACAATTCCTATAAGCATTTATTGATTATACTATTTTTTGAGACGTTTTTCAATCTCTTTTATTGCTTTTCTTACTGATCGCAATATTGAAGTCCTTAGAGTTTTCTTGCGTTCTTTGAGAGCCTTTATGCTCATTGTTTCCAATTCCTCTACCAACTTTTCCAGTTCGTCGAGTGAGAGGTCAGAATATTTCTTGTAATTGGATTTCTTCATTGCTGAATATTTAAATGAAATTTATGGAGTATTAACCAATAACAAAACTGTGTGGTGTGCCACCTTCTGCAAAGTTTCCAATTTCGTTATCTAATCTTTCCATTTCAGCAACACCTTGCTGTTTAAGTTCAGCACCGTTTAAAGTTGTACCACCTTGTGGTCCAGCAATGGTATTAAATTTGCCTCTTGCTTCACCCAGCATAGTTTTTGATACTGCTAGTGTGTAATCTCTTATCCATGGTTTTGCATAGATATCTTTGAATAGTGTTATATCAGGTCTAAAGTTGTCAGTATGCATTAGCACAGTTTCGTTATCTGCTCTAGGTCTTTGTGTGATTGTCAATTTTTTAGTTGCAACATCAAAATGGAACTGAATAAATGAACCAAACAATTTACCTACTAATTCTTGATAACTTGCAAAAGCAAAGTAAGTGGCAAGACCACCTGTTGCACCTGCTCTTAACAAGTATGTGTTTGTGTATGCTAAATTGAATGGTTCAAATAATGTACCACCTTCGCCACCTTCAGTCCTTGAACCTACAGTTCTTCTAAATAATTTTCTTACATTGATAACTTCATCTGGTAAAATATATGTGTTTTGATTTTCTTTTAATTCGAGAAAAGCATACGATTCTTCTACCGCATTTGAACTACGTTGTCTATACCTATTGATTGCTCTTTCTAGTGCCGTTTGATAGTGTTTAGGGTCTAATTCCACATCTATCATGCCCTCACCTAGATTGTTTTTTACGTATTCAAATATTTCCTGTTGTCCTGTTTGAAGTTCTGACATACACATATTTATAGGAATGATGTATGCAATAAATATGTATGATATGCCTAGATTATCCATTTTTAAGCCAGAAAAAGGCAATGACTATAAATTCTTTGATCGGAACATCCGAGAGATGTTTACTGTCGGAGGCACTGATCTACACTTCCACAAATATTTAGGTCCTTACAATCAAGGAGAAACAGGACAAAAAGACGGTGACGCCACGCCAACTCAACCACATTATTCAGGCGATAGTCTAAATGAAAGAACTATACAAGACCTGCTTTTTTTAGAAAACAGAGATAGAAGATATGCCGCTGACATCTACACAATTAGAGGCATTTATAATGTACAAGACATTGACTTTAATCTTTCACAATTTGGTATGTTTTTACAAAATGATACTTTGTTTTTGACTGTGCATTTAAATGATGTTGTTGAAAGATTGGGTAGAAAACCAATGTCTGGTGATGTAATAGAATTTCCACATATGAAAGAAGATTATTCTTTGGACGAATCGATTCCAATTGCTTTAAAAAGATATTATGTGATAGAAGATGTAAACAGAGCCGCTGAAGGATTTTCACAAACATGGTGGCCACATTTGCTAAGACTTAAATTAAAATCTTTAGTAGATTCACAGGAATACAGAGATATTTTAGGAGATGCTACTACTACCGGAAGTTTGGCAAATTATATGTCCACCTACAATAGGGAAAAAACTATATCAGATCAAGTGTTGGCACAGGCAGAAGCAGATTCACCTAAGGCAGGATTTAACTACAAGCAATACTATGTTGCACCAATTGACGAAAGAGGTAATATTAGAACTGATAATGTCAACACCGAAGAACAAAGAGTAAGTAGTGATAAGACTGTAAACGCCACAATTGATACACCGGCGGCATCACATTATGGATTTTATTTGGACGGTGACGGTGTTGCACCAAACGGACATCCTGCAGGATTTGGTATTTCATTTCCACAATCCAATGTAAACAGCGGTGATTACTTCTTAAGAACAGATTATTTGCCTAATAGACTTTTTAGGTATGATGGTGTCAGATGGATCAAGGTTGAAGATTCGGTTAGAATAACTACAACAAACACAGATAGTAGATCAACACAAAAAACTGGTTTTGTAAACTCATCGGGTACTACAACTATCAATGGTCTAACTGTAAATCAAAGACAATCGCTTGAAGAAGCGTTGAAACCGAAGGCTGACAATTAATGCTACATTTTTATTCTGGACAAGTTAGAAGATTTTTTACGCAATTCATGAGAATTTTAAATAACTTTTCTGTTGAAACTGGAAAAGGATCAGATGGACAAATAGCATTACGTCCAGTGCCAGTTGTATACGGAGATGCTACAAGACAAGTTGCAAACATTATTAGAAACAACAGTGAAAATGCATTAAATTATGCACCAAAAATTGCTTGTTATATTAGAGACTTAGAGTATGATAGGGAAAGAATGCAAAATCCATATCATGTTGAGAAACAACATTTGAGAGAAAGAGATGTATTAGATGACGGAACATACAGTAATAAACTTGGAGCGGGGTACACGGTTGAAAAAGTTATGCCATCTCCCTTTAGATTAGAAGTTACCGCAGATATCTATTCATCAAACACTGACCAAAAATTGCAAATACTAGAACAAATCTTGTATTTGTTTAATCCGGATTTTGAAATACAAAAATCTGACAATTATATTGATTGGACAAGTTTAAGTTATGTTGAATTGACAGGAATAACATTTAGTTCAAGAACAATTCCAGTTGGTGCAGACACCGAAATAGATGTTGCAACAATGACATTCAGTATGCCAATATGGTTATCACCACCAGTAAAAGTAAAAAAATTAGGTGTAGTACAAAAAATTATTATGAGTGTGTATGATGATGAAGGTGGCTTAAACAAAGGCCTTATTAGCGGTCCGTTATTGTCACAAAGTTTTGTTACTCCAAACAATTTTGGATTATTAGTTACAGGAAATCAACTTAGATTATTGGGTACAACAGGTGTAACTGTGTCAAGCACAGATCCTGGAATAGGTACAGGTGGAGACGGATATCATACAGGTGCCAATGATCCTGGCCTTGCTGATCCATTTGAAACTTTTGGGCCACCTGTTAACTGGAAAGTTTTATTAGATCAATATGGAAAAGTTAGAAACGGAACATCACAAATTAGATTGACACAACCGGATGGTTCTAGAATAGTCGGAACTGTTGCAACTTCACCGTTAGATGATACAATATTATTATACACTATAGATACTGATACAATTCCTGCAAACACTTTAACAGCAGTAAAAAAAATAATTAATCCAACAACATTTGCACCAACAAATCCGGCAGACGGAGACAGATATTTAATTATAGATCAAATAGGAGACTCTACAGCAACACAACAAAGTTCTACTTGGGGAAGTTTAGTTGCAAGTGTTGGAGATATTATTCAATATAGCACTTCTGAATCTAGATGGAAGAAAGTTTTTGATGCTAGTCATCCAGATTCTACTCAACATTATGTAACTAATACAAATACAGGAATACAGTATAGATTTAATGGCTCTGAATGGGTAAAATCATATGAAGGAATTTATACTGCTGGTAATTGGACAATAGTATTAGATGGTGGAGATACTGAGTACGATCCATCACTTGACGCAACCACTCCATAATTGTTATACTAAAGAATGAAAGAAAACATAATTTGTTCTGGTGCTTTATTCTATTCTACAGGCACTAAACGTTTTTTATTCTTGCAAAGAACTGAACAAAAAACACAAGGCACTTGGGGTTTGGTAGGCGGATTAGCACGTAATTCAGAATCTGCTTTTGAAGGACTTAAAAGAGAAATAGAAGAAGAAGTTGGCGATACTCCCAAATTTAAAAAAGTTATTCCATTAGAAATGTTTACTTCTAACGATCAAAAGTTTTTCTTTCACACATATCTTATAGCAATAGACGGTGAATTTATACCAAAGTTAAATCAAGAACATTCGGGATACTGCTGGTGTGCTTTTGAATGTTGGCCAAAAAACCTACATGGCGGATTGCGTAATACACTGAATAATAAAAGTATTAAAGGTAAGTTACAAACTATTTTAGATTTAATAGTTTAAATTTTTAATATACATTCAACTAATTTTTCTTTTTTATTATTGTTAGTTTCTAATGCTACACCAATAAATTCTTTTCCTTGACAACTTGCTGTACCATCGCCATAACCATAAATTTTTTGTCCTTTTAAAATTATTCCAATACATCTTACAGGAACTTTTCCACGTATTGCATGTGCTTGACCATTTGCGGATTTATTCATTAAGTAAGCAGGTTTATCACTTATTACTCCTATACAAACATTTCCGTCAGTCCATTCTGTAGTTTCTTTTTCGCCACCTACCATCATTAGTGTTCCCACAGGATATTCTTTGTCATTCTCATATTTCTCAGCCAAATCAGCATATTGTGCCGCAGTAGATGTTGCATGTACAACGTTTGCTCTAATATCAACTAGTGCATCAACATCTTCGTTTTGCGATCTAAATGCTGTCCAGGCACCACCGGCATTTCCGTGTGTTGATGTGCCATCGTCCGCATAACTTTCGTCCCATGCCCAAAAAATATCATTTTCAGTTGCCGTACTTGCGTCACCTCTGTTAACTTTGATTCCAGATACTGTTGGCATTCCGGAATTTGAAGATACATTTCTATTCAATTCTATCATGTTATCTTCAACTGACAATGTTGTTGTATTCATTATTGTGTTTGTGCCGTCCACAGTTAAATCTCCAGTAACTCTTAAAGCACTTGCAGTTAACGTAGTACCGTCAAAAGTTAAGTTTGCAGAAGCGGCCAGTGAACCGCTTGTGTTAAACTGTACCTGTGTGTTTGATCCACTTGCACCTGCCGTCACTGTACCGAATGTTACCGAACCGGAACCGTCAGTTTTTAAAACCTGGTTAAGTGAGCCATCTGCAGATGGTAAAGTGTATGCACCATTGATATCAACTTTTCCTGTACCGCCCGGATTCAACACAAGATTAGCATTTGTACTTGTTGTTATGTCTGTGTCATTAATTGTTATGTTGTCAACAGTGACACCTCCTGTAAATGTTTTAGCACCTGTTATTGTCTGTGTGTTAGATGTTAATACTTGTAAGTCAGTTGAGGCACCTGCCGCACCTCTTAATAAGTGTACTCTATATGCGTTTACAGTAGTTGATGAACCACTTGTTGCCGCCGCTTTAAGTTGAACTGTGGTACCAGATAGTGTTGCCGTAAATGCAAGTTGGTCGGTACCTTTTGTTGATATTTGTGAATTACCTACGTATGCGTCAGCATTATCTGAAACTACAAATACTTCTGAAATTGAACTAGGTGTGCCTGCTTCTGAAGAGTTGTGTCCAACAACGACATAGTGAGCACCAGTGTAGGAATCAGTTGAAAATGTATCCAGTTGTGTTGCCGAACTCGATACTGTTACTGCACCAACAACATTTGTGTTTGTACCAGATGCATCACTTTCAGTATCACTTAAAATAATTCTGTACATTTTTACTGCCGTGTTAGGCTCGTTTCCTGTTGCTCTAAGTCTAACATTTGATCCACTAATGTCGGCTGTAAGTGATATTAAAGGATTGCTTCCTGTATGCACGTCATTAAAAGTTGTAATAAATGCATCTGTGCCATTATGAACTACTAAACATTCTATGTTTTGCAGTTCAGTTTTTGAACTATTGTTTGCACTTATGTAATATTTTGCACCTCTGTATGATGCTTTTGCCCATGTGTCTAAATTTTCTACTGCACTATCTACGTCTGAGTTTATAATTGTTGTTGCATTACCTGTTGTAGCGGCCGAAGTACTATCTCCCAAACCTATTCTAAAAAATTTTATTGAGTTTACATCTGAAGTTCCTGTTGCTCTAACCCTAACATCACTTCCAGAAATATCAGTGCTATATGTTAATTGTTCATTAGATCCGGATCTTACCACACCACCTGATCCAACAAATGAATTTGAATTATCATGTACAACACTTATTTGTGCTGTTGCAACTTCGTCATTTATTTCATCTCTTGTTACAGCAAGGTAAAAAGCAGAATCAAAAGAACTTGCGGCAAACGTGTCGATGTTTACAGCACTTGTTGAAATTGAAGTTTTTTCACCTGTTGTTGTTTCATCAGATTCTGATACAGAAGCCGTTGTTGCTATGTTTACCCAACCGGTTGTGTCATATCTTTCATATGTGTCAGTAGAGGTATTATATCGTATCATACCTGTTATTGAATTGCTTGGTCTTGCCGCTGATGTGCCTTTAGGAAGTGTTAATGCACCAGGTTCAAGTCCCAAGTTTGCATGTGTAATATATAAATTATTTGTTGTATCTGCATTTGCTCTGTAGATATTATCTGCTTCGATTGCCTTTCTTGCAAAGTATATTACATTGTTTGCAGGTGATCCGGCCATTCTAAGTCTGGCTTTACCGCCTGATACATCTGCTGAAAAAACGGCCTGGTCGTATGTGCCTGAACGTACAACTACTTCTGATATTGTTGCATCTGTGCCTGCACTGTTCACCGTCAGTGTAATATCGCTTACTTGGTACTTGGAAGTGTCGGAATTTTCTATTGCAACAAGATATTTTGCTGATCGATATTTGAAAACATCAAAACTGTCAATTGTTTTTACAGCGGAATCAACATCTCCAAGTTTTCCGTAATGGACATTATCGTATTCACCTAACATTGTAGCAGGACCAAGATCGGTTCTGTACAATAATGCTGTTGGTGTAGTTCCGAGATTACTAGTCGCAGATAAAGTTAAGGTTGTGCTAGAAATTGCCGCACTAAAAGTTACTGGATCTAACACACCTCTAGAACTTACAACTCCGTATGTGTTATGGTAAGCAGTTGATCCATCATGCACGATGTTTAATTCTTGTATCGAATAATCTCCTTGCGTGGCGTCTTTTATAAGAACAACATAATTTGCCGCTCTAATATTTGTAGTAGTAAATTGATCAAGTGTCGTGCTGGACGAAGTGATTGCATTTGATACTTTAATAATTTTGCTATTAGTGTTTGATACAGAATCATGATGATCTCCTAATGCAACTCTGTATATTCTTAGATTAGCGTGTGATGATACATTTGTGGCCGCACTTATTTGAACTTTTGTTCCCGAAATTGCCGCTGTGAAATCAACAATTCTTGTTGAATCTTCATTGACATCGTATACTGATACGTAAGGTGTCGAGTCATCATGAACAACAGAAACTTTTACACTACCCACCATGTTGTTTACAGTGTCATCTATGTCTATAGTGTACAAAGCACCTCTGAATTCACTTATTTCAAATTCATCTATTACACTGCTTGTTGTTCCTAATTTAAAATAATTAAATTGTTTGATTGCAGTATTGTTTCCACCACCACCGCCACCTGCTTCCGCAAATGATAAGTTCCCCGAACCATCTGTTTTTATGAAAGTACCATTTGCTCCATCCTCTGTCGGATATGTGATATTTGCAACTTTCAGTGTTGTGTCGTTTAATAGTTGGAAAGAGTCTGATCTTAATCTAGCAGTGATTACATTTGCACCTGCCTTCTTGTTTGCAAATTCTATGATACCGTCTTCTGAGCCATCGCTGGCGTCCTGTATCTTACCTGTGATCTTGGCATACACAACCTCCTGGTCTGCATCATTCTCACCAAGGAATTTAAGTTGCCCCATATAGTCCGCATCAGCCGGACTTGCACTGTTTCTTTTCAGTGCTATGACTGGTCCTGCTGTTGAACTATTTTCTGTTGTTGTTAATGATAAAGAGTTGCCTGTAGATGTATTGGTTATCGCCGCTGACGTTAGTCCACTAATTGCTGATGCAGTTATGGTTCCGTTTACGTCTAATGCTGTTGAAGGTTCAGAAGTACCAATACCCACACGACTGTTTGTTACATCGAGATACAGTAGGTTTGTTTCAAATGCAAGGTCGACTCCATTCCTCGTCAGATTGGACTTTAGTACCGACCCTGTAATACGACCTATGGCCATACTAGGTACTCCTTTATAATAATGTTAGTACAGCAAACGCTA
>MDSZ01029877.1_pt1 | contig 12215 bp, 11 predicted proteins | sample 811201 | NCBI WGS metagenome assembly MDSZ01 (sample SAMN05326647, study PRJNA326480) | marine metagenome | isolation source: seawater | place: Indian Ocean: North | collected 2010
CTTTTCAACTAGAGACTCTGAGAATTCAAATCTGAAAATTTTAGAAGCTTCCATTTTACTATGCTTTTTTATTTTTACTACATAGGTATAGTCACGATAACTTATTTCATTTTTTTTATAAATACTAACCAAATAATAATCAAATATCTGATATATATACAAATAATACAACTAATGCCTGTAAAGACCTTTACACTATTTTCTCAGCCGTATTTAGACCGCATAAACCAATGTTACCTTGATTTAATTACCTTGAACAATATGCCGATGGGGCCACTCAAAGATTTGGTTGTCAGTGTGCGTCTTCCACCACTTAGTGAATTCAAACAGGAGGGTCCCTGTTCTCGAACTCAAATGTGTGTTTTGGGATTACGATCACCATATCGGTGTGGTCTTATGACCATTGACGAGCTACCAGAGTTGATGTCCTATCTAGTAGAAAACAATTATTCACCAAACAAAAGTATTACCAAAATCCTGCAAAAAAATGACACAGGCGGAAAACAAACACTAACATTTGTAACTTTTGATGGTTAATAAAAACAAATAAAAATGATGCAAAGAATACTCTCTTCATCATTTATAATAAAATGGAAAAATCTTCAACTCATATTAAACCTGCTGCAATTAAGAAACCAGTTAGTGAGACTGCTGATGATGATATACAGCAATATCTATCCGAGCTTTCAGAAATTCATAAAGATGCTGTAAAAATAGCAGAGGAACATCTTGGTAGTTCATTTGATATAATTAAAAGTAACGGGTTCAGGGCATGGTTAGCCAGGAAGAAGGAGTCTGCGAGTTCCTCCTAATTGCCCATTCCGAAAACGTTTAATAGTTTGATTTGTTCTGTAAAGAATTTTATCTCGCTGGTTGCGAGATTTTTTTCCTCCACGTTGAGCTAATTGATTTACTTGATTGTTTACATTCTGTGTCATTTGGTTTTGCATTTCCTGCATATTGGGTGCGGTTGGAATTTGTGGCATTTGCGGCATTTGCGGCATTTGCTGCATATTAGGAACGTTAGGCATTTGAGACATTTGTGGAACTTGTGGCATATTAGGAGCAGTAGGTATTTGTGGCACAGACACTGCAGGTCCCTGTTGATTTCCAAGACCAGGCACTTTGTTTAATTGCTGCATAGCCGAAGCGGGCAAGACTTCTCCTAGCGATGTTGGTGCGGTAGGTAGATCTGGAAGCTTATCAACAATTTCTCTTGGCACACCATTTTGTAACATTTCAAATTTTGTATTTGCAACATCTTCAGCTATTTTATTCACAGCATTAGCTACGTTCCTTACTCCTGCAATTGCTTTATCAACCATAACAAATACCGAAAGTGCGTTTCCTATTCCAGGAACAGCTTTAACTCCATTCTCTGCTACACTTAGACCTTTCATGGTCATATCTGAAACAATCTTGTTTGCTACATCATCTATTTTTTGTCTAAGTCTTTCTTCAATAAAACTAACTTCAGGTGGAATTGAGTTAAGAAAATAATCTTCAACTCTTCTTGTCACTTGACTATTAAGAATATAAGATACCTTAGTAGCAATGGTGTTCTTGATCCAATACATAATGCCACCAATAGGCTTAAAGTCTTTGTTTGAGTCGACTCCGGGAGCTCCTCCACGAATTTTTTTCCTTCGATTGTGTTGTGACTTTTTCTTTTTTACATGCATTTTCTTTCTAGACCCTTTGCGGGAACCAGATTTTGTTATTTTGGCCATACTCTGTTATATTATAATAAGGTTTTTTTGAATTCAGCAAAGGACATTTTATGGCGGTCGTTAATATCTTTTTTGGGTTTTTTTAAAAAAAGCATATTGGCTATCTTCCCTTGGCATGAATATCGGTTTGACTTTTCCACAACAATAGCAGGTTTTTTATTATTGAAATTATTCGTTTCTTTAACACCTACTGCACTTGGACCAGATTGTTGTTGATTATAACTCTTGAATTTGGCAAAGACCTTTCCACTAGGTTCACGAATAGCTGTTATTTCTTTTTCTACTTTTTTTTCTTGTTTATCTTCATTTTCTGTTTTTTTCTCTGTTTCTTCTTCCATCGTTTTTTGCTCTTCTAATTCAACATCAACAACTAAATGCTTGCAATGATAGCTTAGAGCAAATTTTCTACTGACTACTTCTAAAAAACGAAAAGGGATTATATGATCAGCATAATACACAAATGTTTCTCTCTTAGAGTCGTAGCTCATAAAAACGTTTCCAAGAGGTGTATGTTCAACTACGTAAGTAGATTCCCACGATTTATTATCTTCATTTTCAGGTTCTGAATCGGACATATTTCTAAATTCAATTTTATATTTATCGTCGTACACTTCTTCTCTCTTTATTTGTTTGTCTTCTTCTATTTCATCTTCTTCATCATCATCGATTTCAATATTCTTCTTTTGAGGAATACCTAAAATATAAGCTACAAATTTACTGGGATCAAACCATAAAATGCTAATGTCGACATCAGTTGATACAGCAAACAATGCCGAAAAAAACGTTAAAAAAATAACATATATGATTTCCATTAAAGATAATTGTATGTTAAGTCTTTTTTTTATTTTTAAAGTTTTTCTTTATTATTTACTAGCGCCGAAAAATGCATTAATCTGAGATTGCTTGACTTGTCCTATCTTTGGAGTCTTTTCTGGAATGCTGGTTTCTCCTCGTAATTCACTTTCACGTAACGCAAACAATTTTTCCACCTCCCTTTTCAAATCAGGAACATTGATCAGTTCATATGTTTCGTCTTCGCAATTTGGATGAATGCGTACGAGGCGAAGACAAGTTATTTTCTTATTGTATTTCCTTTCTAGTATAGCCTTATAGGTATTAAGTTGCAGCGAATAATGCCAGAAATTTGAATCGGGCATGTGATTTATACAATCTGTTTCGGCATATTTATTAAAAGAATTGACTGGTGAGATTCCTTTGCTTCGCTTCCAATCATAAATAGTAAGAGTTCCATCAGGATTTTCATAAACCATATCTATGGACCCAGACAATTTTAAATCCTCATCGTAAATCAACCATTCTGTCCTATAAGGTTTAAATTCCTGGAACTCTTTCACGAACTTCAGAAAATATTTCCATTCAAGAGTTTCCTCTTTCTCTTCGTCTTTTGTAGTTTCATAATGTTTTAATAAATCTTCCTGAGAATAAGGGTAGGCAATTTCGTCATTGTTCATAAAACACTCTATCTGAAAATGCATTTCGGTTCCTGCTCCGCTTACGCTTTTTGCATTAAATTCCCATTGCTGTTTAATTTGGTCTTTTGTTAAACCCCAATATTTGTGTCCTGGTTTCCAATTTCTACCTTTCATCATCTTGTCTATGATTACATCTGCGTCAAACTTCGGGAAGTGACCATGGTTCCAGGTAGTAACTGAAGTATATTTACTTTCTAGGTCATTCGTAATCGTATATTTATGACCTTCTTCTTGAAACTGAATAAATTCATCACGCGGATGAGCGTTTTTTACACATAACACGTCTTTTAATGTTGTCATAAATCCTCTGTTGGTAGTATTTTCTGATACTTTCTTAATTAGCCGTTGTTTGATTTCATTTTTAAATACAAATGAAATCATAGATTCTTTACATAGAAATATATTTTTCAAATTGTTTCAAGTTCATCAAGGTCTTTTCGCAAATCTTGAAGTTCTTTTGTGAGAACTCCAATAAGTCCATTATACTGAAGCGTTTGATTTATGTCTTGGTCTTTTTCACCATTAACTAAATGAGGATAATGTTCCTGTATTTCATGAGCAATAAAACCCATATCTAAACGATTTGTGCTTTTATTGAAATATTTTACAGGTCTTAAATTATCTGTCACATGCTGTATAGGTTGAGGATTAGATTTAATTCTATAATCGGAATAATCTGTGTATTGCGTTGCCAGCATATTTCCAGATACATCAATGGTCGCCCCTGTAGATATAGAATTTTTATTAATACCAAGATTCCCATCCAAAATATAAGAGTTTGATGAGTCCGGCTCAAAAAATATATTAGTGTTGGACATGAAAGAACCATTTTGTGAAACCGAACTAGTTACATAATCAGCATCAACTTGCTGTGTCAATTCAAATGGAATTAAAGTTCCTATACAATTATTTATTGGAGGAGAATCACTATCTGGTGCGTAGTTAGCAAGATTGAAACCTTTCCATCCATTATCACCACCAATAATTGTAGGATCTTTCGCAGTGAAAACAGTAAAACTATTATCTTCTGAGGCTCCGCTATTGGCTCTATTGTCTCCTACAGCAATCCATAAATCTAATTCTTGATTATATTGAACATCTCTAAAATCTGCACACATTTGATTGGAACCAGCAAGAGGACGCCAACTATTTGGATACCCAGTTCCTTCACCAAGCTCATTTTCAAAATAAATATATTGCGGCGTAAGATAGTTACCAGCATTCTCATTTATGACTGAGCAGTAAGCCATACTTCCCCCATTATAATCAGATTGATATATATTTGATGGATCTGATAGTGTTTTGCCAGGATAATTACCATCAACCACACTTGTTCCTACGGCGACCAGAATATTTTGTTTTTTTGAATATGCTATTTTTTTGCATGAAGTTCTAAACAAATATGGAGAACTCTTAATTGTATCATTATTCACCTGTCCAAAAGATTCTATGTTTTTCCAACCGGATTGTCCGTTATTTGGAGAAAAAGCCATAGTTGTATTATTTCCACTACCAGCACCACCGGCGAACCATTTATCTGTAACTTCATTGTATAAAATTGCAAATGCATTGGCAAACAAATTAGTTTGATTATTATCATTAGTACATGGTCTCCATCCTGGAGAAGTGGTTAAATCAGAAGAAATATAAATAAAACGTGGATCAGTAGCATAAAGCATAGTATTGGGTGTTGTTCCCCCAACTGCTATCCATTGTTTATATTTTTGAGAAAAAGCTACTGCATTACCTCCTGTTGAAAAATAATTAGCAGAATTAGTTACTCTATTCCATCGACTTCCATTATAAGAACAAGAAATAACATGATTACTATTAAAACTAGCATTTTTTTCACCAACTGCTACCCAAAAAATTGGATAATTAGTATTATTGGCAGTTAAATCGTAAATAGTATTATCTGATAAATCTACTTGAGTTACCGGTGAATACACCAATCCTCTCATTTCATCCATTCCCGTTCCATAGCCTGCCCTTGACCAACCAGTGCCAGTATAACTTGAATTGAGTTGAGGACCAACTTGTGAAGGATCTGTTGCAGTCATAATTCTTTCTGTGCTTGAAGATGGTCCACCTGCAGATGACCATAAATTCATAGCTGGAGAATATATAATTTCATTTACGTTTTCCTGATCAAACGGAAGATTTAAAGAAGTTATTGATACACCAGTCCAATCCACTCCATTTGTAGATATATATCTAATGTAGCTGTTTCTTTGACCAATAATTAATTGGTATTGAGTCTGAGGAGGTGGAGAAGTAATAGTAAATGCACCTGGAGGAGTTGCACTGGATGGACCATGCTGACCTGTAGGTCCAGCCACCCCAGATGGACCTGTTTGCCCAGGATGACCTGGTCCTAAGTCTCCTGTTGTTCCTGTAAAACCATCAGAAGGGGAACCTGTTGGTCCGGTTGGTCCTGTGCTTCCTCTAAAATTAACATATCCACTCGGACCAGTTTCACCAGTAAATCCAGTAAGAGAAATACCAGTTTCTCCAGTATTTCCTGTCATTCCTGTATTACCTGTAAATCCTGTATTACCCGTGTAACCAGTTTCACCTGTATTTCCTTTAGGTCCTGTTGCTCCAGTTGGCCCAGTCACTCCGGTATCTCCCTCGTTGCCTGTATATCCTGTGTATCCTGTATCTCCAGAATGACCAGTGGTTCCAGTTGGTCCTGTTTCACCTCTTGGTCCAAATGGTCCATCTATTCCGATGGAACCAGTGATTCCAGTATAAAATCCAGGGAAATTGATCAACCCCCTAGGGCCAATTTCTCCTGTTTCTCCTGTGGGTCCAGTTCTACCTGTCGGAGCAGGACCCATATCCCCAGTTGGACCAGTAGGGCCTGTTGGTCCTGTTTCTCCAGTAATTCCTGTTATTCCCGTGCATCCTGTAGGTCCTGTAGGTCCTGTGGGTCCAGTAGTTCCAGTAAATCCGGTTAGAGCTGTAAATCCTGTGGGACCAGATAATCCAGTTGGTCCAGTTGCACCAGTTGGTCCAGTTTCACCAGTTGGTCCAGTTATACCTGTCATTCCGGTTCCACCAGTATAACCTGTAATTCCTGTGCTTCCTGTATTTCCTGTTATTCCTTGATCACCTTGAAATCCTGTAGGACCTGTGCTCCCAATATTTCCCGGAACTCCTGTTGGTCCTCTTGGTCCTTGAGCAAGTGCTGTATCTTGAGAGGTGCCATCACAAAAATGTATAGACTGAATATGTGATACATAATTTTCGCTCATATCAAGATTACTCATCATTATGGAAGTTTCTAGACCTCCTGAGGTAGTATCATTGCTAATAATAGTCGTGCTTTCATTTGATATATTGTTTCGCACTGACATTGCCTCACTGGACCGGTCCCTTCCTCCATATTTTCTAAAACTTTTTCTCATATAATCACTAGCTAAAAAATGATAATTTGTGTGTCTTATTATCATTTTTGGTTTATTTTTTAGGTTCTTTTAGTTCTTTTACTTTCTTCTTCAGTTGTTGAACTTCTTTTACAAGGAGAGGAATCAAAGCAGTATAATTAAGACTTTTTATACCATTTTCATTTTCCATCACTAAAAAAGGAAATACTTCCTCAACTTCTTGTGCTAGAAATCCAAGATCATGTTTTTGATTAAAATTATTAAAATAGGTTACTGGATTTAATGAATCTATCACCTCATTTTCTATTTCCTGAACGTTTTCTTTTATACGATAATCTGATGTAACTGATCTGGAAACTTGACGAGAAGTTCCATTTACAACTAACATAGCATTATTTGACATATCATTTAAATTATATACATTACCAGTGAGACCAGTAGGGATTGGAGGATTAACAAATACTCCACCATTAATAAAATAATTTGTTTGTGTATTATTAGAACTTTGCAAAATAATATCATTTTCTGAAAGGATGTGAGATGCTGATGCATCTACTTTATAAACAAGTTCTTCGCTAACATAAAGAGGATTTTCAAATTGATAATTTATTCCTGTTGCACCAGTTGGTCCGGTTGGACCAGTAAATCCAGTTGCTCCAGTAGTGCCATTTTCTACTAATCCAGTATCTCCGGTCGGCCCAGTTGCTCCAAAAACTGATATTCCAGTAGGACCAGTAACTCCAGTTGTTCCTGTGCCACCAGTTGGACCCCTAGGTCCTTGATATCCAGTATCTCCTAAGTTACCTGAAGGACCTTTGGGACCAGTAGATGCAAGAAAACCTTCCATTCCTTGGATTCCGATTTCTCCTGTAAATCCTATATGACCAGTATTTCCAGTAAAACCAGTTTCTCCAGTAGGTCCTGTAGGTCCTGTGAGTCCAGTAGTTCCAGTAGAGCCTGTGTCTCCAGTATCTCCTAAAGGACCAGGAGTAGCTATACCACCAGTTGGTCCAGTAGGACCAGTATCACCCTGACATCCTATATCTCCATTTGGTCCTGTGCCTCCTGATGGTCCTGTAGGGCCAGAGTCTCCAGTATCGCCGGTAATACCAGTTACACCAGTAGCTCCGAATGAACCTGTAGGACCTGTAAAACCTGTTCTTCCTGTTTTTCCGGTAATTCCTGTAAATCCTGTTCGACCAGTAGCACCAGTGTTACCAGTTATACCTGTTCTCCCAATAGTCCCTGTATTTCCAGTAGCACCAGTAGCCCCAGTTAAACCTGTCCAACCTGTTCTTCCTGTGATACCAGTCATCCCTGTAAATCCAGTTGAACCAGTAGGACCAGTTGGTCCAGTTATTCCTCTTATTCCAGTAACACCTCTTTTAAATATTCCGCCTATTCCAGTTGCTCCAGTAACGCCGGTTATACCTGTTCTTCCTCTTACTCTATTTTCGGGTCCAGTCATACCAGTGGGACCTGTATTTCCATCATCAACAAGAGCAGTGTTTTGAAAGGTTCCATCAATAAAATACATAGTATCGAGACGTAAAATTGAATTACAACTTAAATCAAGGTCACTCTGCATAGCAACCTTTGAGTTATTTTGTCCAATTTTTCCAGAGGTTGTAGTATTATTTTTATTTGTATGTTCATGAGTAACTATATTTTCTCTGGCTGATCTATCTCTGCCTCCATATTGTTTAAATCTGCTCATATAATCACCTTCTAAAAAAGATAGATTATATTATTGCTTTTTCGATGCATTAACACGTTCAATCCGTTTTTTTAGTTCTTTTATTTCTTTCACCAACAAAGCAATTATTCCGTTATAATTTATTGACTGATAATCTGGTCCATCTTTCTCTCCATTCACCAAAATAGGGATTACATCTTGAACCTCATGAGCCAAAAAGCCATGGTCTAAAGAATTTGTTAGCGTATTAATATATGTCTTTGGCTGTAGATCTTGAATTGTGTATGGTATTTCTTTAATTTGTGATTTCATTCGTTCATCTGAAAGTTCAAGAAAACTCGATGCAAATATCGACCCACTTACGTCTAAAGCCACATCGGTGGAAGAACGTGTATTCCTATTCACTATAAGGTTTTCTTTAAATACTACTACACCTTTGTAGTCAAAAGCTATTCCCGTTTCTCCTCCACTTAGAGATGGATGAAATAATCTTACTGCTCCTCCTCCTGGATAAAATCCTAATGAATCTAAATTTGTAGATTGAATAGTTGTAGATGTAGATTGTGTTAAAAATGTATCTATAGAACCATTATTGCGATTCACATAAAATGGAACAGATACTGGTGTTACGACTGCAGGATTTGGCGCAACGTTGTTAACATCTATAATTAATGTTCCTCCAGTATGAATATCAGCAGGTAGTATATTTATACCACCAATTATCGTCTGAAAAGATGATTCAACAATAATTTCTGTTGAACTAATACTTTGTATAGGAAATATATTACCTCGATTAGTTTCAATCATTATTATGTCTCCTGGTAACAAAATACCTCTTAGATCAGTATTCACCGAGAATCCTGTAGAAGTTGTTGATGTTACAACTCCCGTTAATTTGGCTGGATATAAACCTGCATCTCCTACATTTAAAGAAGTAATAATGGGAACACCCGCAGCGGTCTGTGTCGAAAATGGATCAAAATTAAACAATTCTTTACTTGCATTAATTAATTGAATAGTCCTTACGCTCGTGTCTTCAAAATCGTAACTAGTAAATTCTGCACTGGATCGATTAAGGATGAGAGTCGTAAGAGATGACGAAGTAAAATTCCAACGCGAAAAATTCAATAATTTGCCATCCTGTATTTCCAAAGAAGTCGCTGATGACCCTACTAACCCTGGAATATCATTTGGTGTTATATTACCTGTCGTAAAACTAATTGTTTGTGTTGAAATAACAGAATTTCCATTCCTTAAAATAGCTGTAGTAGGTAAATTTGAAGGTTCATCATATCGAGTCAAAGTTATTTCAGATATAATACCCATTGGTCCCGTTATTCCAGTAGGACCAATAGTTCCTGTAAATCCTGTATCTCCAGTTTTTCCACCCCCCATCGGTCCTGTGGGTCCTGTAATTCCAGAATTTGAATTAAACCCTTGTAATCCCTGAAATCCAGGTGTTCCGTCTTGTCCAGTAGGTCCAGTAGGCCCAGTAGGTCCAGTAGGTCCAGTGCTACCTGTTTCACCCGTTGCGCCTGTATTTCCTGTAGGTCCAGTTTGGCCTGTTGCTCCGGTATTTCCAGTGCTACCAGTGTCTCCTGTTGGTCCGATTTCACCCAAAATACCAAAACAACCTTGGTCACCTTCAATTCCTGTGCATCCGGTTTCACCCGTCGCACCTGTATCTCCAGTAGGTCCTTGAAAACTAGCTGGTCCAACAGAACCTGTTTTACCAGTAGATCCAGTTGGTCCAGTAACACCTGTTGGGCCGGGTTTTCCTGTTTTTCCGGTTAATCCTGTTCGACCAGTTGTGCCAGTCCTTCCAGTTGGTCCTGTATTTCCTTTATCACCAGTATCTCCTGTATTTCCATAACAACCAGTCTTTCCTGTAAAACCAGTCTTTCCTGGATTTCCAGTTATTCCTGTTCGTCCGGTAGGACCTGAAATACCTGAAAACCCAGTAGTGCCTGTAGCACCAGTTGACCCAGTTGAACCAGTTGCACCTCTTCTTCCAGATGGTCCAGTGCGTCCAGTATAATTTTTTCCTGTAACTCCAGTAATTCCTGTTCTTCCTGTTGGTCCAGTTGGACCGGTCGGACCTTTATTTCCTGTTCTTCCAGTAATTCCAGTCATACCAGTTGGACCAGTCACCCCAGTAATACCAGTAGGACCAGTTCTTCCTGTAGGTCCAATTCTGGAACCAGAAATAACTCCAGATGACATTGATGTTCCGTCGCAAAAATCAATTGCTGCTATGTTAAAAACAGAATTACAACTCATATCCAAATGTCCTTCTGATAAAATAGTAGCTCCAGGAAGACCTTCACTCTCGGTGATAGTTTGAAAATCGTTATCACTGAATGAATTGGAAACTATATTTTTGGAAGCGCTACGTTTAGCTCCTCCATATTTTCTAAAAGTGCTCATATAATCACTACCTAAAAAAGGTTTGCAACATAACTTTATATTGATTGTATCGTTTAGAAATTAACTTTGTTTGTAGAAAAAATTATGATTCAATATATCAAAAATGGGATATACAATTGATCTTTCTTATGACCTCTTTTCGCGGTATAACATACTAGGTATAAAATCAGAGATTATCGAGTTAGCACTTAAGAATCAATGCGAAACATACTACGAGGACTATGAAATGACAGGCAATGTTAAGCAAGAAAGACACCATGGTGTAATGACAATTAATTTTGGTGAAGATGACCATGACAATTGCTCCCATTTTATTTCACAAATAAAACAACGGAAATATATATTCCTTGAGTCTGTTTATGAAAATTCTAACAAGGGAAAGCTCCTTTATGCATCAAGCCATTACTTAAAGAATATGGGTAAGAGTGAAGCATTGGATTATGAAAAAAATTTCCTGAATAGAGAGAAATGTTTTTCTGAGGCAGAGCTTGCTATTACAAAGCATTTTCGGTCGAAAAAAAAGCGTTCATCTACAATTTAAATTACTTAGAACTTTTACTTTTCTTTTTAGAGCTGGAACGAGAACTAGAAGAAGATTTTTTACTCAAGTGAATACGTTTGGTCTTGGGACGGGGTGTGGTTCGATGAAGACTTGACTTTGACTTTTTAGAGCTGGTTCTTTTACTTTTTTTGCTTTTTTTGGAGGAAGATGATTTTTTCTTACTGGTTCGCTTTGATTTTTTACGACTTGAATTTGATTTTCTCGAAGAACTTTTTTTACTTGATTTTTTACTACGTTTTTTTCGAGAACCTCGTTTTTTTACCTTTATTTTTAGGGGCACCCCTCGAAGTTTCTTTTTTCTGGACAATTTAATGACCTTTTTTCTTGATTTCCTTGGAACACGTTCAATTTTATACACTTTTTGATCTATTAAAAAATCTTGACTCAACCTATCGTGTAAGGATCTCTTTTTTGCTGGTAAGTTGAGAAGTTGTGCCAAGTCTTCATTATCTAACTTTTCGTGAATATGCTGTTTTTTTCCGTCTTGCACAATATCTACATTCATATCCATCTTGTCGCCATCATAATCTACATCCCAAGAAGCCTCCATAGAGTGACGCTCGGTACCAGTTTGAGTATATATTTTTCCCACGCCTTTTGTTTTCATATAGTCTAAATCATTCATTATATAATACGCACAGATTATATAATGGATACACAAGAGAATTACTGGTTACGTCCTGAAGAATTAACAAAAGAAACCAAGAGAGAAATATGGAAACAAGAATTATCTAAAGCAAGAAACAACTTTATTAGAGAACAACGAAAATTGGCACTTATAAGGCAAACCAAATCAAAACGAATAACATATTATCACGAGTATTCTCCAGGATATGAACACATAACTCCAATTCAAGTAGAAGCAATATTTCCTTTTTTTAAAAAATAGTAACTTTATTTTTTCTTATCATTAAAAAA
>MDSZ01211744.1_pt1 | contig 12215 bp, 5 predicted proteins | sample 811201 | NCBI WGS metagenome assembly MDSZ01 (sample SAMN05326647, study PRJNA326480) | marine metagenome | isolation source: seawater | place: Indian Ocean: North | collected 2010
ATAGTGAAGGTGGAATTAAAGCAATAAATAAATCAACTGGTCAACCACTAGAAATGGAAGGTGGAGAAGTAGTAATCACTCGTAAAGCAGTTAGCGACCCTAAAAAAAGAAGTTTCAATGGTAAAATGATGACTAATCGAGAAATTTTATCTACAATAAATGAAAGTGGTGGTGGTGTTTCTTTTGCGGATGGTGGAGAGTTACCAAATGATATAGGCATTAATTGTGATGCACAGTTTGAGTATGGTGGAAAAATGATGTGCGGAAAAGATTTAGTTATGGCTATGGGCGGAACAGTTACTACTGCTATTGTAACAGACCCTAATGAAGCGATGGCGGATTTACAATCAACTTATGGTTTTAGAGATGTTTTTAAAACTGGTGGTAGTTTGAAAAAGGAATTTAAGTTTGATATTAATTTTATTATATATGTTCCTTCAACTACTGATGTTGGCACAACAATTTCACAAAGTGAACTCGATAAGCGAGTAAATGAGGTTAAAAGTTTTGTAGCGACTGAATTTGGTGGTTACACGGAAACTGCATCGGATGGTGGATATAAATCTCAAAGTGGAGAAATTGTAGAAGAAGAAATTGTAAAAGTTTCTGTTTTTTCAAGTGCAAAAAATTGGAATGAAAATGAAGATGTTGTAATCAATCAAGTAAAAAAATGGGCTAACGAATGGGGACAAGAAGCAATAGGATTTGAATACGAAGGAGATTTATATTATATAGATAATGAAGGAAAATTTGCTAAAGGTGGAGATATAAATGATGAAGATATTTTTGACGATGCTAGAGAAGAACTTGGTAGAGAGTATTTAGACAATTTAGATAGATTTGATGAAGGTGGTGAACTTGATGAAGAAACTCAATTTAAAATAGATTTTTTAAATCAAAAGATTAAAGAACTTAGAAAAAAAATATAATATAAAAAAATCAACTCTAAGTGATTTGGAAAAAGGAATTGAATTAAGAAATATCAGAAAATACGAAAATGCAATCGATGAAATCAAATTAGAGCAAAGAACTTTCGAACAAATAGTAGAAGAAATTATTGCATCTTCTAGTGTTGAATTTGGACAAACACCCAAACGAAAACTTACTAAAAATAAATCTATAAATGGTGAAACTTCTCAACTAACCAAAGAAGAACAAAAAACAGTAAAATCTGAAAGTTTTATAGATTGGTTTGGAGATTGGGAATTGGCTTATGAAACTAATAATTATGAAGGAGTTTCTAAAGTCATAAATGCTGAAACTAAAGAACCATTAGTAGTTTATCACGGAACAAACAAGAAATTTGTTTCTTGGGAAACTTACAAAGAAAATAATATTCATTATTTCGCAAAAAAACTTGCTTTTGCTGAATGGTTTAGCGAGTATTCAAGTCAAAGAACGGATACTGCAAATGTAAAAGCAAAACAAATAAAAGATGATAATTTTACTGATGGTAAATTTGTATATAATTGTTTTTTGGATATAAAGAACCCAGTTGATTTTTCACCTTTTGGCATCAAAACTACACCAATGAATAAACTTTTGGAATATGTCGAAGTCAAATATGGTTTAAATTTAGATGCAATTCCGAATTATGAATTTTATCGTAAAAGTACAAATAAAGTTTATGCGTGGAGATTAATACGTCAATGGCAAGATTTTAATTTATTTGTTCGTAATAGAACTCCGTATGATGGTTTTGTATTTTATGAATTTATACCAGAAAGCCCACAAAAAACTTTTGAAGATGCATCTCTTTGTTTTACTGCATTTTATTCAAATCAAATCAAATTTGTAAACAATAAATCATTTTCTAAAGAAGCATTAGATAGTCGTTTAGAAATTGGAGGATTAATATTTTAAAATTATGAAGGTATTAAAAACATTAGAAGAATTAACTAATCAATCTAACTTAAAAGCGGGAATTACTGATTTTGATGATGCGGTTTTCTTAGTTGAAACTTTACCACCCACTACAAAAAATACTTTATTGAGAAAATTAAATTTAAGTGTAGGGACATCAAATTCACAGTTAGCAAATTTAATTTTAGCAGATAAGGAAGGAAGAACTATTGAAATGCAAGAACTTCCCAAAATTGATATGAACATAGAAAATATAGATGATGAGCCATTAGGTCAGAATATTACAGATAATGAATTAAAAAATCTTATTGAAGGAGATTTTGAAGATGATGGAGATACTGAAGGACAAGGAAAAGGCGAAGGAAAACGAGAGGGAGAAAGAAAAAAAGAAGGTAAAGGTAAAGGACAAGGAGAAGAAGAAGGTGAAGGAGAAGGCGAAGGAAAAGGAGAAGGTGAAGCAGAATTTGAAGAAGATGGTGAAAGCGAGGGTGAAGGCGGAAAAGATGGTGAAGGTGAAGCAGAAGGCGAAGATAAAGGAGAAGAACAATCAGAAGAAGAAAAAAACCAAGAAGATAAAGTAAGAAATGAATTATTAGAATATGGCTATCAACCACCTTATTTTTTCTTAACAAGAGAACTACTTGAAAAAGGAATAGAGAAAAAGACTACTGAATATGTTCAAATAGAAAAAGTGTTTGAAAATACAACTAAATACAGAACTAAATACAGTATAGTAATTACTCCGAATGATAATTCTACTCCGAGTGATAATTCTTTTGACTTAGGACTTTATCTCGGATTTAAAGAGGGTGATATTAGATTAAAAGAGGGTGATGATGAAACTTCTACATTTATAGTGGATATAGCAGTAAATTACACAAAGGAAGGGGAAGATACAAGAGCATTATTTGAACTAACAGTAAATACATTAGAAAAATCTATGTTTTCTAATTTATTTAATAAAGCATATGCAGATGCAATAAAAATCTTCAATAGTCAACTTATCCAAGAAGCAGAAAAAAACCAGAAATTCATTGAAAATATAAATAAATAGTTATGGCGATAAATTTAACAAAAGAAGAATTACAAGAAAAAATCCAAAATGAAACTAATGAGCAGTTATTGGATGCTTATCAAGAAGAACTTGATAGATTAATAGCACTAGAAAATATTGATGATGACTTGTCAGATGATGAAGTTACTCAACTTGTTAACAAATTAAGTTCACAATTAGACAAGGCAGTGCAAAGTGTTAATATTCAAGATGAAGCAGTAAGAGATATAGTTTCAGATGAAGTAAAGAATACGAAATTTGGAATTAATAATCTTAAAAAAGATGTTGTTGATGCTATTGGTCGAAGTCAAACCATTACACTTGTAAATTTCCAAAATATCAAAGCCAAAACTGAAGGTGGAAAGGTTAGAAGAATATTTGAAGTCATTCTTTCCGATGCAGAAGCGGGTAATAATGTGTATTTATATGGTGGTGCGGGAACTGGAAAAACATTTATTGCGGGTCAAATAGCCGATGCCTTAAACTATAAACTAATCACTTTAAACTGCAACCAATTTACTGGTGAACTGCAAATTATTGGTGGTCAAACTATTGAAGGTTATCAAGAAGGAAGGTTAACACAAGCATTTGGAAACCTTAATGAAGAAGGTGAAAAAGGATTAGGGATTAATCCAAATAATAACGAAGAATATAGCGGTGCATTACTTTTACTTGATGAGTTACCTAAATTAGACCCAAACTCTGCGGGTGTTTTGAATGATGGTTTATCAAAAATAAAAGACCCTTTGAAGTTTAGAATAGTTGATGGTAAAGAAAAATTAATACCCCCAAGTATTATGAATGGAAGGGGGCAATTAATTGACAAAGGAAACATTTTTGTTATTGCTACTGGTAATTCTAAATTGAATGAAGCAGATGCAGATTATGAAGCAAACTTTAAACAAGATTTATCTCTACAAGATAGATTTGTGGGTAGCACATACAAATTAATAATAGACCCACAATACGAGTTAGACCAGATAATGACTGGTATAATGGTAGAGTTACTAGGCAAAAAGATGATTTGTAATTTCACATTTATTTTTAATTTTTTGTTTAAATTAAGAAATGCGATTGAAGAAAAAGATAGATATTCATCAAGGGCTTTTATTTCTACTAGAGCAATGGTATCAATGCGAGATACTTATATTGCATACCGAATTAACAAAGAACAAGCCAATCCTATCCCCAATGCAAAAACTTTGCAAGAAGCGATTGAGAGTTTCTTAGACTTATTTACGCAAACTCAAAAAACCGAGTTAGAGAAAGCAGTTAACGTAGATGAATTTTTTATTCTAGTAGATGAAAAAAATAAACTTCCACTTAACAAACTAGATAGCGAATTAGACAATACAGAAGCACAAGCATTAATTAGTGCTTTCAATACAAAAAATGAAGGAATAATTAAATAATGGCAAGAACATTTTCCATATCAGAATTAGAATTTTCTTTAATAGGTTTTAGTGAAGATGCTAAGAAATATATAGAAAAAAGTACTCAAACATCCAAAGAGCAGAATAAAATATATGCTGATGACAACACACTTATGGGCAGTGGAGGAGGAAACTCTGATTTAGGATTTAATTTTTGGGGTTACAGTGCAGATAGTGGACAAAGTTTTAAAGAACAGTTTGATATTGATAATGTGTTAGGTCAATATTTCTATCCCCCGCTTGTAAAAGCAATTGATTTGCTTATTAAAGATGCAGAAAATTCTATTGATTTAGGCGGTGATTTAGAAAAATCTAAAATCAAATACTCGTCTATTCCAAGAGGAATTTTTGACTTTAGTAAAGCATCCAAAGGTTTAATCCGACCAGTCGAATATTATTCAAAAGAACTAGATAAATTAGTTTCTGCTGATGATGTAAATAAAAAAACCATTGGCGGTATAAAAAGTTTTTTTTATCAAGAGGGTGAAGATGTTTTTATATGTGAGCCAAGACAAGAAGGTACAACAGAAATGCTAAAGTCTTTTCCTAATACATTAAAAAAAAGTTATTTGCGTAAGTTAAATTTATATGTACCCGAAACACTTGATGGAACTAAAGTAATTAAAAAGGGAAATAAAAGATTGCGTTTTACTTCAACAGAAAAAAAAGTATATGCATATAGAGAAAGATTAGGAGGTGGAATTGCACCATATGTTGACTTATTTATTAATAATTCTGGGTATTATAGAACAACAAGTGCGGGAAGATTTTTAAGAGCAATACCATCCTTAATGATTGCAAAACTTTTAGAAACTGCGGGTGTTAACACAAGAATTTGGTCTGGTGAATTTTCATCATTCAATGGAAACGCATATATCCAAACTGCATTAATTAAAGAATATGGAACACCATTGGATTTAAATCAAACCGCAGTATTGGTATCTGATAGTAGATATTTTAGAGGATTAGGGTCAAATGCTAAGTTTGGGTTTTTTTACAACCTTCAAAATGAATTCGTAAAAATAGATGATAGTATAGATAAATTAAAAAATTTAGATTGGGGTTCTAGTAGACCTTTTAATGGAGAAGATGTAGTCGCAATTATGCCATATTTACGCAATGCCTATTATTACTATGCAAATGTTGGAAAAGTAAAACCTACACAAGCCAATAAAAATTTGATGTTGGCTATGTCAACCCCCTTTAAGGGTGATGAAGATTGGTTTTATTTTGAAGATTTTGAAGGTAATAGATTGCCAGATGGAAAAACACCAACTTTTAAAGTTACTAGAGGTCAAGTAAAATATATATATAAAGGAAAAGAAGTCAAAGCAATGTTTAAAGATTTTGCAAAAGAAAAAACTATTGAAGCGTTTAATAGGAATATAGATTACATATCCCTTATGATTTCTAAAAATCCAAAAGGTGTAATTTCAAGAATAAGAAATAGACAAATTGAAGATTTTAATTTTAGCGAAAGTGAAGCAGATAGATATTTATCAGATATATTAAGCGGTGATGTATTTAAAAATATTTCATTCACCAATAATGATGTAGATAATCCTAATGCAATTCAAAAATCATTGATGTCAACCAAAGAAGAAATTATTGAGGGAAAAAAAACTAGAAAGAAAATAATAACGATGATTAACGACCAAATAAAATCATCCGAATATAAATTTGATATTTCAAATAATTAATTATGGCTAAAGAAAGAATTACTTTATTAGCAGATGGTGGAAAACTAATTTACACTCTAGGTGCAATTTCTGATACATCTAATGATGTGTTAGTATTAGAATATCCAATTTTTAAAAGCGGTTCATCTTCAATGTTTGAAGAAAAAGACCTTGTATCTAAAATTTTTGACAAAGAAACATTTTCACAACTTTGTAATTTTAGTATAAAAAAAGCATCTGATTTAAGAAATGCAAGAATTCCAAAACAACCTTACAAATTAGAAATTGGAAGTCAAGTAAGATTTGAAAAAAAATCATATGATGTTATAGGGTTTTTCTATAATACATTTGCACAATTAAATATTATTTCACCTATACTTTTTAACTATTCAGAAATTATTATAGACGTAAACGCTTTGTTGTTTGCATTAAAAAGTAATACAGAAATTGAGGAAATTATTAACGAAAACATTAGAGAACAAAAATATGATGATGAATTAAACTTTCCATTCCTTGCGGGAATATCTAATTTTAAAGAATATTTCAGCAAAATAGTAAAACCACCTTTTACAACACTTGAAACAATTAAAATCAAGCAAGATGTAAGAGAAATAAAGGAAGGGGAAGAAATCATTCCCTTACAATATGATGGTAAACAAATTATAGAAGAAGAAACAAAAAAAGAATTAGAAAAAATTTATGAAAAAGCAATAAGAGATGGATTGTATTATGGCGATAAAGATAGATGGGTAGTTGATTGGAGAACAATAGATAGTTTTTCTGATGCAATTCTAAAAATTCGGACTAAGTTTAAGATTGATGATTACAATTCTCGCTTAGAAACAAATTTTTTATTTTATACTCAAAATAAATTACAAGATTTAAAATTACCTTTTGAATTTTTCAATGCTGTAAATTTTAAAAAACGATTAATTGAGATAGGAAAAGAAAATAACGATGAACAGTTTTATTTTAATACTGATGTTGGTCGAATTCCAATGATTTTTAAGGGGTTGATTTTATCAAATAATCAATTAGAGGGTGAAAGAGTTACAAGTGGACTTTTAGGAACAAATAATTATCAACCAGTTATATTTGGTATAGATGATTTGTTTGATGTTAAAGATTACCCAAGATATGAATATAATATAGTTCCACCCGCAATTTTTAATGTGATTTTTGAAAATAACGGGACATTTTACAAAGGCGACCCAAATGAAAGATTAAAAGATATTACATTAAATAGATATTTAGGAACGTACAAAACAAGAGGAGATGGCGATGAAGTTAGAACTGTTCAATTGGTTTTAGGAAATAATACTTATTATGGTGATTTTTTTGTTTCTAGTGGAAGTCCGACTAACAATTCATCTAATAATGAAAAAATATTACCTTTTGGTTCAATTGTAAAACTTTCGGGAGTTTATTGGTATATATTAAAATACATTTCAACAGATTTAAAAGATATTAATAACCTTAATATGTGTTTATGTGCTAAAGCATCTACAAGAGAAGAAGTTTTAGGCATAATTTTTAAATTTACCAAACTCACAAATTTTAGAGGTAAATTTAAATTTATAGAAACAGAAAAATTATACAAAGCATTTCAAAAAAATGGATTTAAACCAACCTTACCTTTAGACATTTTTAGTAAACCAAGAAGCGGAAAAACTTTAATTGAAAAAACTGAAATCAAAGAAAAAGTTGTTTCAGATTTATTTATCGAAAAAAGATTTGGTCAATTAGAAGTGTTAAATAAAAATTTTCCACAATTGAATGATACTTTTATTGGGATTTTAGATGTATTAGACAAAAAACTTAGAAAACCAAAACGAACAATTAAAAAAAGCAATACTGATGATTTTGTTTATTGTTTATTAGATATTGATAGTGATAATGATTTTGGTTTCTATAAATCGTATCGAGATGAAGATAAAGAACTAAGTAACGCTAGAGATATATTTGATGAAGTGAATACCAATCAATTATTTAATTTACTTGCTACTTCACCTTATGTTTATACCATTCCTACTAAAATTAAACAAATTGCATTCACAACTTCTTTATTGAAAATAGATGAACGTGATAGCATTTTTGTTTTTTCTTTAGATAATTATCAGCAATATCAACAATTGTTAGTTACAAGAACTGCTTATGCGTATAAAATTACTTCATTAATTTCTGAAAAAAATAAACTTGTTAACAGAAAAAATGGCTATTCAGTTAAAGATAATAATACTAATCGTGTCAAATTTGTTATTTCTAATACGTTAAATCCATTAAGTTCAAAATTTTTCTTTCGAAATGTAAAAGAAATGGACATTACTAGTAAAGCATTGTCCGATAGAGAAATTAGTAGACGTGGGGATGATAAAAACTTTTTATTTTCTATTGAATTATATACTACTTATCGTAATAGTATTAAAGTGGAATGGGCTACTAAATCTAGTACACTTGAACCTAAATATGATAGTATTGTTTTTGGTCAATTCTCATTTGTTTTTGGGTGTTTAGTTTTGCTTTTTGAAAATCTTCAAAGTACTGCATTATTACATTTAGGAGAAAAACCAGAACAAAAAATAAAAAACTTAGGGGTAGTTAAATTTTTGCAACAGTTTGATTTAAACATTAATCTATCAAAAATAAAAGATGGCTTAGAAGTAATTAATTTAAGTGCATATGATGATGTTTTGTCTATGGATGCGAGAGATTTACATAGACAATTTGGGTGGGTAAGAGAATATGATGGTGAAGATGTAAAAAGACAAGCGGAAGTAAGAAAAAAAATAGATAAAATTCTTAAAAACAATAATTCTCCTCTAACAGAAAAAGATTTAAGCAGTGCTTTAAACCCAAGTTATGGATTTAAAGAAGTACCTGATGACCGATATTCAAAACCTTTAGATGGTCTATTAATATTGATTAAACTAATGGATAAAGTATATTTTAATCTTTTAGACTTGACGAATAAAATTAAATTAAATAATAAACAATCGCTTTTACAAAACTTTCCAAAGATAGAAGAAGATATAGAAGAAATTGAAGAAGAAATTACAGATGTGGAAGAAGATATTTTTACTGAAGATGAAGATATTTTTGACGAAGCATTACAAGAATTAGGTGATGAATTTTTAGATAAAGAACTAATAGAAGAAATAGAAAATATAGACATAAGTGAATTTTAAAATAAGTAGATATGACAACAAAAGAAATATATGAAAGTATAGACCAAAGTAAAATTAGCCCAAAGGGTAAAGAATTTTTACAGAAAGTCGAAAAAAGTACAAAAGGTTTTACTATTGAGAATGAAAAACTCGATAAAACTATGCGTAAAATTTATAGCGATTTGAAGGAACGAAAACCAGAAGCGTTAAAAGATGTAAAGTTAAAAACTGTTACTAAAACAGAAACAGTGCCTACTACAAAAGCAGAACAAAAAAAAGAGCCGAAAAAAAAGACTAAAACTGTAACAAGAAAAGTTAAGAAAGCAACGGGTAAAAAGAAAAATACAAAACCCACTAAAACTCCTTCAACACCAAAAGGAGATAAAAAAGAGCATATCTCAACTAGAGCAAGTAAACTTGCCAAAAAAGAAGGAATATCTTTTAAAGAAGCGAGAGCAAAAATTTCTAAAGTTGTCAAAGAAGAAAAAGCACAAGCGGTAAAACAAACTGAAAAAGAATTAGATAAACTGTTAAAGTTTGTACGAAAAGATAGTTTCGAAGGTGAAGAAAAATTCCCAAAAGTCTATGGTAAACAAAATCCCGAAAAAACCAGTTTAGGTGCAGATGCAATTAGAAAAGCAAAACCTAAAGGAAGAAGGGTTTCGGAAAAAGAAGGAAAAACAACTAATCAGTACGGAACTTTCAAAAACAAAACTGGTAGAGTATATTATGAACACAGAGATAATAGAAGTGATAGAAACTCACTACCCGCACCAAGAGGTCAATACAAATATCAAGGTGCTACACCCCCATATTTAGAAGCGGGAGGAACTTTGCCTACTCCATTTGGACAAGCGGGTCTTGTTGGCGAAACTGGAACTTTAAATGAAGTTGATTTATTTGCTATGGGCGGAGATTTGCCACAAGGAGTGCATCAATATTATGCAAACACCTATAATCCCGCATATCCAACTCCACACGGATACGCTAAAGGTGGTATGGTAAGTGATAAAAGACAAAGAGTTGCTGAATTATTAGCCGAACTGGAATTGCATCAAGATGGTGCTTTTTACATATCTGAAATGGATAGAGATGATGACACCCCCATCACATTTGAAGAAGCGTATGAATGGGAATTAAAAAACAGAGTTCAAGATGATGAAGATGCAGAATATTATATAGAGAAGTATGACTTTGCTAAAGGTGGAGAAGTTAAATTTAAAACTTTCGCTAATTCACTTCCAAGTACAGAAGATGCAGAAAATATTAAAGTTTTCAATACTAATAGTGAAACATTTGGATTTATTAATGATGATTTATCAAGTGGAATACCCAGTAGAGTTTTTGTATCTAAAAGTAAAAATTCAGATAACGGAAAATATGCAGATGTAGATGATTTAATTGTTGTACAAGACAAAATGGCTCACGGAGGTATGCACTCACAAGGTTACAACGATAGATTGGATGAAAGTTTAGGAAATCGTGATGGGGTTGAACCTATGATGATGCAATCTTTTAAAGACCGCAGAGATGAGAGCAAAGGAATGGAAAAAGCGATGGGTCGTAGAGCATATCAATCCGTAGGCACTATGGATAAAATGGCTAAAGGTGGGGGCATAGAAGAAATATCAAATGAATTATATGAAAAAATTAATCGTATTAAAAATTGGAAAATAATTAAAAAAGATAAAGTAAATAACGATAGGAATGTTTTCAGAATTTTGAGTAAAACAAAAGATGGTAAATATTTCAAGTTTAACCATTCAGTAAATGGCAAAGAACTTAAAAATCCAGTTTATTTTACAAACTTTGAAAATGCCAATAAATATTATAATAGTTTTTTCGCTAAAGGTGGATATATAGAAGATGAAAAAATTATCCCTTTGAATGAGGTCAGAAAAAACCCTAAATTAAAAAGAGAATTTGTACGAGGTTATTATTTAGCAGTTTTTGAAAAAGGTAAACAAACTGCAATAGGTGTAATTAAAACTCCTAATGAAATTATTGATGGTAGGCATCTAGGAAATGTTTATGGTGAAAAATTAAAAAACGGAAAAATTAAAATAAAATTTGGCAAAGAATACTATTCTAAAGGTGGTAAAACTTTTGAAAGAGATGATAGTGCTGAAACACTTAAAGAGAATAATCGTGAACTTAAAGAAATAGATAAAAAATTAAAGTCAGTATCAAAAGATAATTCTAAGTTCTATCAAGAAGAAGATTTACTTAAAAGAAAACATTTTTTGGAAAGACAAAATTTAATCATAAAAGGTAATTATATAGCAATGGAAAGAAGTTTGAAAGAACTTTCTGATAGAAAAAAGATGGCTAAAGGTGGTAGCATTGATGACCGATATTTAGATAGGGCTACTGCTTATCACCTTCTTAATAGGTATGAGGAAACAAATGTAATGCGAGTGTTAAATGAAGATAGACCAGTTGGTAAAGTAGATGAAGTAGCAGATATGGTAGCAAAAGAAATTGGACTTGAGGATAAAAAAATTGAAATTCAAGGTTATTTAAAGGGATATATTCCTTTTACTGATATATTTGATTTTAATGAATTACTTGAACAAGGGGCATTTGACCTTAGCAGACTTCCTAAAGGAAAACTTAATCGTAAACGCCTTAGAAGGAAAATGGCTAAAGGTGGAGAGGTTGATGCATTTATTATGTCTTATGTAAAAGGAGTACCGCAAGATGATGCGAATTTAAGAGTAGATACTCAAAAACTGGTTGCAAAACTTAAAAAAGGTGGGAAGTTAAAACAAGGATATAATGACCAACTGGATGAGAGTTTGGCAATGAGAAAAGGGAACAGAAGAAGAAAGATGCAGAACTACAAAGACCGAAGGGATGAAAGTAAAGCGATGGAAAGGGCAATGGGTCGTAGAGCATATGCAAGTGTTGGTATGATGGATAAAGGTCGTAGACGTAGAATGGCTAAAGGCGGTGAGTTAAAAGGAAGTCTAAGGGATATTTTAATTAAGAAATTTAATCTTGAAGATGGTAGAGATATAGA
>MDSZ01193466.1_pt1 | contig 12214 bp, 11 predicted proteins | sample 811201 | NCBI WGS metagenome assembly MDSZ01 (sample SAMN05326647, study PRJNA326480) | marine metagenome | isolation source: seawater | place: Indian Ocean: North | collected 2010
TAGAGCTGTATATGCGAGGTCATTAAAAACACAAAAGCCAAATCCGTATTCACGATGAGCATGATGAGTTCCACCTCCAACATGACAGGCAATTCCATTTTCAAGGGATAGTCTAGCTGCTTGATAAGTACCTTCTATTGCTAAAAATGATCTATCACGAAGACGTTTAGACCAAGGTAGGTTTATTTTTCTCAACTCCTCATTGGTTAAAGACTCATTAAATATTTTTTCTATATAAGTTTTAGAATGTGCTCGAATAAGTCTATCTCTTGTGGCTGTTTGAGGTTGAATGACTCTACATTTTGAAAAATAGTTTTGGCTTTGAAGATAATTGAATAAATCAGAAAACTTTGTTCCTACAAATCGATGTTTTGGAGGAACTGGAATATCATAGTCAGGGTGATAAGTAATATTTAATCTACTCAATTTTCATAAAACACTACTGAGAAAAATAATAATTATAGCCTTGATAAATTACACTTATAGCTAGGACAATTATTGCCCATAACCCAAGATTGCTTAAAAATTGCTTAAGAGAAGAGTTGGTATCAAGAAACCTAGGTCCCACTAAAATTAATAGACAAATCAAATAAATAATTGGAAATATAATTTCTGGTTTCATGGGCTAAATATCAGTAAATTCATCAATTGCAGATATCACTGCAAGGCCCTCTAAATACTTCTTTTTGTGGCAATCATAGCAAATATTGACCATTTCATCTGTTAAAGAATTAATATATTTCGATGAAACTTCGTTTGTCTCACCACAAGCTGAACATTTGAGATGTGGTTCTTTACCAAAATATTCATCATCATTTTCGCCAAGCCACCAACCCATAAGATGATTATATAACATGTCCGTATTACTGATCTATTAGGAATTAAGTTATTATCAAAAAATCTGTGTGTAAAAATCTATTTATTGGACTGAGTAAGCTGGAAGATCAAGATATTTAAATCTTGAATAAATTTTTCTTTATTAATTGAAGTTCGAGTAAAGGGTATGCATTTATGATTAAGAAAATCCTGTTCTAAAAAACTAAGTACATTTTCCTCACCCTTCCAATTTTCACTAAAATCTGTAGCAGCTTCAAAAAAATATTCTAATGACTCTTCAGAACAATTGTTCCAAAAGGCGGGACAATAATCATCCCCCTCTATAAAAAGATTGATATAAGCATCTAAAATAATGACTTCAAAATTTGGATAATTAACTTCAATATATTTGCCTTTTATTATTTGATTATCATCTTGAATAAATTGTTTTAGTTTGGGGTCATAGTACAAATTATAATTAAGTTTTTTTGCCCCTGAAAAATTGTCATCAAAAAAATTTGAAATATTATCTCTTATCTCTTCATCCTCAATTGGATCAAGGGCCCAATAGACCTCTTCAAAATATCCAACACAATAATCTTTAATCATTTCTGTTGCAGTTAAAGCCAAAGAGAAAAATAAAAGAAATATAATGTAGATTAATTTTTTAATTATCATAAATAACGTTCAATACTAAAAGCCTTATTTATCTCTGTATTTCTAGAAATAAGATCAGTAATCATTTTTCCAGTTATGGGGCCTAGTGTCCAGCCAAGATGATTGTGACCAAAAGCATAATACACATTTTTAAACTTAGGTGATTGGCTAATAATGGGCAAACAATCAGGAAGCGTTGGTCTAAAACCCAACCATGGGCTTTGGTAATCTTTTAAAGCTGGGAGTAATCTTCTTGCATCTTTAACTATATAATCAACACGACTCTTTGATAATTGAGTATTTAGGTCAGCTAATTCTACGGTTCCAGCAGCTCTAATTCTTTTATCTAAAGGAGTTAGATAAATCCCAGACTCAACTAAGCTTACAGGTCTATTCAGTAGTTGAGTAGTATTTGGAAACTCGACATGATACCCTCTCTCTGTTTCCAGTGGAATGAATTTTCCCTCTATTTGCTTGACTAAGTTTTTAGAAAATGCGCCTGTGCACACCACTATCCCATCATATTTTTGATCTTTTATTGATATTTTTTCATTAATATTTTCAATTAAGTGAATTTCATCTTTTAGAAACATGCCGCCTTTATTTGAAAAAGCATGAAAAAGTTTTTTTAAAATTGCATCAGGATCAAGAATGTGATGAGCCTTTGGAAAAAACCACCCCCCTTGTACTTTAGACGAGAGATTAGGCTCTAATTCCTTGATTTCAAATCTAGAGAGTTTGACCTGCTCTATATTGTGTTGAGCTCTAATTTCAATTTGTTTTTTAGAGGGTTGCTGTTTTTCATCAATATATACATATAATACACCTTGATGAGTTAGAAATTTAGTTCCATCAATATCAGATAAAAGATCTTGATAAACAGATAAGGAATTTTTTATAAGTGATGCAGTATGATGAGCTGTTGAGTACATAGAAGAATTATTACAGTTCTTTAAAAACTCAATAAGCCAAGGTGCCAAGTTTAATATCTTTGACCATTTAATTGCAATCGGAGAATTAGATGAAATCAGATATCTTGGTAATTGGAACCAAACCTGAGGTTGATTTATTCCAGGTACACCATAATTCGCAATCATGCTTGCATGTCCTCTTGATGTGCCTGATCCCGGAAGCTGATAATCTACAAGTGTTACTTGGTATTTTGATGATTGTAGGTAATAAGCAGTACTTAAACCAACTATACCAGCACCAATGACTAAAATCTTTTGTTGAGACACGATGAAATTTTATTATGATTTAATTAAATTAACAGTTCTTACTTAAGCTTTCGAAAATCCCAAGGAAAAATAAATTCAGTAGCCCACATTCCATTATTATTTATTCTGGCATACTCTTCATCTTCAATAAATTTTCTAGAATATTTACGATAGGCGAATGCATATCCTTCTCGAACCAAAAAAGAACTAATCGATATTTTATCTATAAAACATTCTGCCAAAATTCTTCCATATTTATCTTTTCCTTCCCTAATACAACTAATCTCTTGATCTTCAACTTTATTTTTTAAAAGCATTTGGGATAATCTTCCACATGCTATTTCTGAGTCATTTGTCAAACATGTTTGATTTAACTCAGGTGCATCAATTCCTGTAAAGCGTATCTTTTCTCCATCAATTTTTATTGTATCTCCATCAACTACAATTACTTCTTGGGCTTGAGAAACAGTAAAACAAAAAACTGAGATAATAGTAAATAAGATGTAACTTATTAATGGCACGCTATGTTGTACTTTTTTAATCGCCAATAATTGTAAGGCCAAGGAGTGATAAATCCAACAAATAGCATTATCGGAATAACCCACCATGTGAGCATGGCGCCCCCTGTAAGAAGGTAATCAGTTAAATTCATAGCTACTTCCATTGAAATCATAGATATAAAACTCATTCCCAATGCTGTTTTTAGGGCTTGTTGAATTGTTAGTCTTTGACGAATCAAAATAATAGTTTCAAGTATAATGCTTGTTATTAGTCCATTAATTATCGCAAGGGTCATAATACCTATAACAGGAAAAGGAATCCCTGTTACCTGAAAGAAAAATATAGTTCCTAGATCTCCAATCGCACATCCAATTAAACACCACATAGTGTTATAAGCACTTTGCTTCCATGTATGCCTACAAGTCCAATGAAAATTTGAATTATTTACTTGCACTAAATTATTAAATCTCCTTAATGCCCCAAATTGAATACTTTTTGGCAAATCCAAAAAATAGAATTAAAATCTGACTCAGTACCATACGCATTTTCATAGAGTATTCGGGCATCATTTATCTGACCTGTTAAATAATAGTAAAAATATAAAGCCCCAAGTAAATTTACCAATACTACTAGTATTATAAGCAAAATAGTTGAAATTGGTTTCATATATGTCTTTCAAATCTTTTTAATTACTTATTATATGGTGAATTTTTGATAAAGATAAATATCTAAATTAAAGAAATTACTGACCCACGATCAATTATTTTAGGCTTAACAAGAAAAGAGGATTTAAAGTTCTTTTTATTGTGATTTAATAAAATATTAATTGCTTTTGTGCCTAGTTCCTCTATGGGGTGTGAAACTGCAGAGAGTTGTGGATTAGTCAAAGCCTCGACCACTGGCCCATCAAAAGTTATAATGGAAATGTCTTTACCAATTGTTTTATTCAATTCCTTACAAGCCTGAATTGCTCCAACGCTTGAATATTCAGTAGAGCATATAATACATTTCAAATCTGGATTTTTGTTAATTAAATCTAAAGTTATTCCTTTAGAAAAAGAGGGGTCTTCTAGGCTAGTCGTTCTATATAAATTTCTATCAAACTTAATAGAATATTTTTTTAAAGCTTTTTGAAATCCTTTTTTTCTTAGAGATGCGAAATTATATTTTTCGGAAATATTTATAAATGCAAATGATTTATGACCTTTGGAATAAAGATACTCTACAATTAATTCTGTAGCTAGCTCATTATCCAAATCAACCCAAGAGTAATTAACTTTTTTGGACCTACCCCATGCAACAAAATTTACTTTTTTTTTATTTAAATAATCAATACGTTTATCATCAGTTCGAACATTATGAATAATAATATTTTTTACTTTATTAATTTCCACTAATTTTTTATAAGATAGCATTTCCTCTTTAGCACTATTTGCAAATAACATATAGAAGAGAATATTCTCTTTGTTAATTTTAGGGGACATGCCTGCAACGAATTTAAAATATGCTATTTGATTAAGAGTGTTATTATTTAATCCATATAAGGGGATAACAAAACCAACTGAATTAGATCTGCTGGATGCTAAATTACTAGCATAAGGATTTGGGTTATAGTTATGTTTCTTTGCAAAATCCATTACTCGCCTTCGAGTAGAGTCACTAACATCAGAATATCCACCTAAAGCTCTTGAAACGGTAGTGATAGAAAGGTCGAGTTTCTTGGCTAATTCAATGATATTCATTATTAGCATAGCATAGACATGTATTTTTGTTTGACAACCAAAACGTTTTGGTAAATTCTACTTTTTCGTAATTAGTTTATAAGGAGGAATATTTATGAGAATATTAAAAACAATTACATCATTACTAGTCTTCTCATTTTTAAGCACAAGTTATGCTAATGCTGGTTCTGCTTATTCAGGTCCAGATCTTTCAGGTGAGAAGTTAACTATCTTTGGTCCTTGGTTGGCCCCACAAGATGATGACTTTAGAGATGTTATTTCTATATTTGAAAATGCAACAGGTGCTTCTGTGGAATACGGTGGATCTGATGAATTTGAATCAATTATCAATATTGACTGTCAAGCTGGAAGCCCAGCAGATATAGCGGTTTTTCCCCAACCAGGTTTAGCTGCTAACATTGCTGCTACAGGTTGTCTTTCGCCTTTAGATAATGATATTAAACAAATGGTTCTTGATAATTATGCTGCAGGTCAATCTTGGGTTGATCTTACAACATACAAAGATCCAGCTGGTTTTAATAAATTTTATGGTGTCTTTTATAGAGTAAATGTAAAGAGTCTTGTTTGGTATTCACCAGATAACTTTGAAGATAACGGTTATGAAATTCCAACAACTATGGAAGACCTATTAGCATTAGCTGATCAAATGGTTAGTGATGGAAACACTCCTTTCTGTATCGGTTTAGGATCTGGAGGTGCAACTGGATGGCCAGCAACTGACTGGATGGAAGACATTATGCTAAGAACGCATTCACCAAATACTTACGATCAATGGGTATCAAATGAAATGAAGTTCAATGATCAAAGAGTAATTGATGCAATGGAATTCTTTGGTTCGATTGCATTAAACGACTCTTATGTCAATGGTGGTTCTAAAGCTGTTGCAACAACAGACTTCAGAGACTCTCCTAATGGATTGTTCACTTCACCTGCAGAGTGTATGATGCATAGACAAGCTAGCTTTATTCCTGCATTCTTCCCAGAAGGATCAGAAGCTGGTGTAGATTATGATTTCTTCTACTTTCCACCCTTTGCTTCTCAAGACTTAGGAAAACCTGTTTTAGGAGCTGGAACATTAATGTCCGCTACTAATGACAGACCAGTAACCACAGAGTTCATGAAATTCTTGCTTCACACTGAAGCTAACGAGAGATTCATGGAAAAAGGTGGTTTTTTAACACCTCATAAAGGCGTTGATGTTAGCAAATACTCAAGCGACACTTTCAGAGGTCTGCATGAAATTCTTATGAATGCTACTACATTCAGGTTTGATGGTTCGGACCTAATGCCTGGATGGGTTGGTGCAGGATCTTTCTGGACAGGCATGGTTGATTACACGAATGGAAAGTCAGCTAAAGAAGTTGCCGACGAAATACAAGCTAGCTGGGAAGCTGGACAATAAGATAAAAATTTTTTTATCTAAGGGCGAATAGTATATATTCGCCCTTAGTTTCTTTTAAAATTCTATGAATATATTTTCCTTGGCAATTACAGTTCTTATTGGAGTTCTTTTTTTTGTTGCATTTTTTCACTTATCAAATTTTTTACTAGATTATTTTCGATTAAAAACTAAAAAAAAATTTAATTTGGAAAACTCAATTAGAGTTATTATTTTCATTGCACCTGCTTTTATAGTTTTATTTGTATTTATAATTTACCCAGTGTTTGAAACTATTAGACTCAGTTTTTATGATAAGCAGGGGGAAAATTTTGTAGGATTATATAATTATGCTTGGGCTATAAAAGATCCTGATTTTAAGAGGAGCATTATTAATAATTTAGGTTGGTTAATAGTTGTACCAACTCTTAGCACTTTTTTTGGTTTGGTAATTGCAAACTTAGCAGACAGAATCTGGTGGGGGTCGATTGCTAAATCAATAATATTTATGCCAATGGCTATTTCATTTGTGGGAGCAGGCGTGATTTGGAAATTCATGTATGATTATAGAGGGCCTGGCGATCAACAAATAGGACTTCTGAATGCAATTGCTGTCGGTTTAGGTTTTGAGCCTCAAGCTTGGCTAACAATTCCAATTTGGAACAATTTTTTCTTAATGGCAATTATGATATGGATACAAACTGGTCTTGCCTTAGTAATTTTTAGTGCTGCACTTAGAACTATTCCTAATGAGACTTTGGATGCTGCAAGAATTGATGGAGCAAGTGAGCTAAAGATTTTTTGGAAAATAATCATTCCTTATTTAGAACAAACTATCTTAGTGATTTGGACTATAATTACACTCTTAGTCTTAAAAGTTTTTGACATAATCTACGCGATGACAAATGGACAATGGCAAACAGAGGTTTTGGCAAACTTAATGTATGATTGGATGTTTAGAGGTGGAGGCGATACTGGTAGAGGAAGTGTGTTGGCGTTTTGTATATTAATAGGTGTAATTCCAATATTGGCTTGGAACTTATACAGACATAAACAAGATCAAAAAGTATGAAAAAGCTCACATTTACTTCAATTTTTTCTCAACTGTTATTACTGATTTTTGTTATTGCATGGATTGCACCTACTTTTGGGCTTTTTATCAGTTCTTTGAGAGATAAAGATGTTTTGGCTATAAGCGGTTGGTGGACTTCTTTTACAACAACAGAAGTAAACGAAATATATCGAACAAAAGGTAAAGAGTATCAAATTAAAGAGGGTGATTATTATTTTATAAAAAGTAACCTTTTTGATGAAGATAAAGGAAAAGAAATTTTCCGATTTGGTGTTACTTCAAAAAATATTGATGAATTTAAAGTTGGTGATACAGCTCTATTTAAAGATAAAACTGAAATTACCATTTTTGAAAATGGAGATTATATTTGGAAATCTCAAGAAGAATTTAAAAAGAAAAAAGGTAAAAGAGTTTTTGTATCCGCAAAAAGTCCACCAAGTTTTACATTAGACAATTATAAAGAAGTTTTATTTAAGGAAGGCTTAGGACAAGCTTTTTTAAACACATTTGCTGTCGCACTCCCTTCTACTTTAATCCCACTAATCATATGCTCTTTTTTCGCATATGCCTTAACTTGGATGAAATTTTATGGAAGGGATATTTTATTGGCTAGTATTATTGCATCACTCGTTGTTCCGCTACAAATGTCATTAATACCTATACTAACAATATATAATGACTTTGGCGCATTGTTTGGAGTAGCTGCTAAATCTTTTCCTGGAATTTGGATGGCGCATACTGGATTTGGTTTAGCATCAACAACTTTTTTGTTATGGAATTTTTTGAAATCACTTCCTAATGAAATGATGGAGGCAGCAAGAGTAGATGGCGCTACTCACTATGATACTTTTCTTAAAATTGTAGTTCCTTTATCTATCCCCGCTTTTGCATCTATTTTCATATTACAATTTCTATGGGTTTGGAATGATTTACTTGTTGGTTTAGTATTTTTAGACAAACACCCCAGTGAGATTATTTTGACAGCAAAATTAAAAGAACTACTTGGGTCAAGAGGAGAAAATTGGGAAATATTAACCACTGGAGCTTTTGTGTCAATGACTGTCCCACTTTTTATTTTCTTTTCGCTTCAAAGATATTTCATAAGAGGGCTTGTAGCCGGATCGGTAAAAGGCTAAAGATAATGAGAGGATTGAATTGAGAAAGAGAATTGTAATAATAGGCGCTGGAAGCACTAACTTTGGTTTAAAGATCATTGGGGATTTTTATAAATCTAAAATATTAGAAGGCTCCACCATTGTTCTTCATGATATAAGACCTGAAGCTGTTGAAAAAACAAGAAAAATAGCTCAAATGTATAAAGAAAAACTTCAAGTCAATTTTGAAATTGAGGCTACTACCTCAAGAGAAGAAGCATTAAAAAATGCAGATTTTTGTCTAATCTCAATTGAGGTTGGAAATAGATTTGATCTATGGGAACAAGATTTTGAAATACCTTTGAAATTTGGTTTCAAACAGATTTATGGAGAGAACGGAGGTCCGGGAGGGTTATTTCATGCCTTAAGGATAGTCCCTGTAATAATAGAAATTTGTGAAGATATTGAAAAAATATGCCCTAATGCCTTTGTATTTAACTATTCAAATCCAATGCAAAGAATTTGCCATGCGCTTACAACAAGATTTCCAAATTTAAATATTATAGGACTGTGTCATGAAATCCACTCCATGGAAAGACAGCTCCCTGAGTTATTACAAACTGATCTAGATAATTTAGATTTCCAAGCTGGGGGGCTTAATCATTTTAGTATTCTATTAAATGTTAAATTCAAAGACTCAGGTAAAGACGGTTATCCTATTATAAAAGAAAAGTTTGATACTTATTATTCAAACTTGGTTAACGATCATGAAGGTTTCGAATCAGATCCCGGCGCAGAAAGAGGTGTATTCTTTGAATTGTTTAAAAAATATTCATATCTTCCTATTACAACTGACAGCCATGTTGGTGAATATATGCAGTGGGCATCTAGTGTTGCTGATCATGAGGGAATATCAGACTTTTATCAAAAATATAAAAAGAGATGTCTAAATTTTTATGAAGATGATTTCTTTTATGGTAGATTTTTTGATTATAGTAAACCAAAACTTGATGAAAGGGTTGTGCCTATTATAGAGAGCATAGTTGAAGATCAAGGTAAGCTCGAACATGCTGTTAATATCCCTAATAAAAATTTTATTGAATATTTGCCAAACGATATTGTCGTAGAAGTTCCAGCAAAAATTAATAAGCATGGTGCAATAGGGCAAAAATTAAAAAATTATCCTAAATCTTTTGGGGTTCTTCTTAATTCGCAAACTGGGGTGATACAAATGACTACCGAAGCAATTTTAAAAAAGTCTAAACATGCGGCCTACCTTGCCCTACTCTCTGATCCCATCGTGGATGATGCAAATAAAGCAGGAGAATTATTAGATGCTATGATAGAAAAACAATCAGAATTTTTAAGTTACTTGAATTAATGGCAGATATTAAATTACAATCTATAAATAAATTCTTTGGGAAAACCCACGTAATTAAGGATTTTTCTTTGGATATTAAAAGTCAATCTTTTACTACACTAGTTGGGCCCTCTGGTTGTGGAAAATCTACACTTCTAAGAATGATTGCTGGATTAGAAAATGCAAGCTCAGGTATGATTTCAATAGGGGGAAATGAGGTAAATGACCTTCCTCCTAAAGAAAGAAATATTGCGATGGTATTTCAATCTTATGCTTTATACCCACATATGACTGTATTTGATAATATGGCATTTGGGCTAAAGCTAGAAAAGAAATCTAAAGAAGAGGTTAGTCATAGGGTCAATGAAGCAGCAAAAATATTACAAATTCAGGAGTATTTAAACAGAAAGCCAAAGCAACTATCTGGTGGTCAACGACAGAGAGTTGCTATTGGAAGGGCAATTACTAGGAAACCAAAAGTTTTTTTATTCGATGAACCTCTATCAAACCTAGATGCAGCGCTCAGAGTTCAAATGAGAATAGAGCTTGCTAAATTGCATGAACATCTTGATGCTACTATGGTTTATGTTACTCACGATCAAACAGAGGCTATGACTCTATCTGATGAAATTGTTGTTTTAGATCAAGGAGAGATTTCTCAAAAAGGTAAACCAATAGAACTCTACAATCAACCTCAAAATTTATTTGTTGCAGGATTTATAGGGTCGCCAAAAATGAATTTCATTCCTTCAAAAATTTTGTCAACAAATAATGATTATATAGAAATAGATATTTTTGGATCGAAAATTATCATTCCAAAAAAAACAAACTTGAAAATAGATCAAAAAATTATACTTGGTATTAGGCCAGAAAATATGCATATCACCAATGATTCAAATTATGACTTTCAAGGAAAAGCCTTTGTCGTTGAAAAATTAGGTTCAAACACATTTGTTTACCTAGACAACGAGGGTGAGCCCTTAGTGGTAGAAGCAGAGGGCGATAGTAAAATCAAAGTTGGAGACACTATTAAGATTAAATTTGACTTGAATAAGACCAATTTATTCGATCCAGAAAAAACAGATATCCTTGAATAGCCTATCTTTGCTTAAAGAGTTTCCTGAAGATTTTCTTTTTGGGGTAGCTACATCTTCTTATCAAATTGAGGGTAATTCATACGGTAATTGTGGTCAATCTATATGGGATGATTTTGCCAGAAGAAAGTTAAATGGAATTGATGGAAAAGACGCCTGTAATCATTATGAATTTTATAAAGATGACATAAAACTTATAAAGGAAGCGGGTTTTAAGGCATATCGATTCTCTTTTTCATGGCCACGTCTACTTCCAGAAAATCACTATCAGATAAATGAAAAAGGAATAAATTTTTATAACCAACTCTTAGATGAAATTTTAAAAAATAACCTAGAGCCCTTCCCCACACTATATCATTGGGATCTTCCAATTCGTTTTTCAAATATAGGGGGGTGGGAGAATAAAGATACATGTAAAAGATTTGCCGATTTTTCATATATCGTATCTGAAAAATTTGGCGATAAATTTAATAATGTAGCAACTATAAATGAGCCTTGGTGTGTGTCTTGGTTAAGCCATTATTTAGGTGAACATGCGCCAGGAAAAAAAAATTTACCAGCAGCTGTAAATTCAATGCATAATATTTTATTAGCTCACGGATTATCATTACAAGCAATGAGATCCAGTGGTGATTATAAAATAGGAATAATTTTAAATAATGAATATCCAGAACCCTTCAACCTAGATGATCAAAATATTCAAGCAGCAAATTTATTTGACTCTATATATAATCGTTGGTTTTCTGACGCTATTTTTAGAGGTACATATCCTGACTTAGCATTAGAAGTATTGAAGTCATACTTACCTGATAACTATCAATCTGATTTAAAAATAATCTCTGAACCTATTGACTGGATTGGAGTGAATTATTATACGAGATCTGTTATAAAATATTTTAAATCAAATAATGGAATAGACTTCGAATGTCTAAGGGGAAATCTAAAAACAACTGATATGGGTTGGGAGTTTTACCCTGAAGGACTTAGTTATTTTATTAGAAGAATGCACAATGAATATAATGATAAAATTCCTATATATGTAACTGAAAATGGAATGGCTAATAACGATCAGATTAATTTTGAAGGAAAAATTAATGATCAGAATAGAATTGAATATTTTAAATTACATCTTAAACAACTGCTTTCATGTATTGATAAAAAGATTAAACTAAAAGGATATTTTGCATGGTCACTTTTAGACAACTATGAATGGGCTTTTGGCTATGAAAAAAGATTTGGATTAGTTCATGTGAATTATGATAGTTTTAAAAGAACTCCTAAAA
>MDSZ01266648.1_pt1 | contig 12214 bp, 10 predicted proteins | sample 811201 | NCBI WGS metagenome assembly MDSZ01 (sample SAMN05326647, study PRJNA326480) | marine metagenome | isolation source: seawater | place: Indian Ocean: North | collected 2010
CACGTTGATAGGCTGGATGTGGAAGCGCAGTAATGCGTGCAGCTGACCAGTACTAATAGCTCAATTGGCTTGATTTATGCACTGAAAAAAATTTTGATTGGTAAATAGGTAGATATTAAAAAAATTAGGGTTTTAAAACACCAAGTGACCCACTGTTCTCTAAAGCTAAAAGAAACACATTTTTTTCTTTAAAATAAACCAAATCTCTCATTCTTTCACCTATGAAAATGTTTTCTTTAAATAAAATTTTTTCATAATTTTGATCAAATTTTACTCTATAAATATGATTACCATTTAACGAAGCAATTAGAAAATTATCTTTCCATTTAATTGAGAAATTATCTTCTACTTTAGCAATCTGAGAAATTCCAACCGAGGGTACAAATGCGTAAATAGGCTCCTTAAAGCCAAGTTCAGAGTGTGAACTAGGATAATATTCATCACCTTTATACTTTTGACCATACGAAACCTCAGGCCATCCATAATTCTCTCCATTAATTATTTTATTAATTTCATCTCCACCACGTGGCCCATTCTCAGTTGATAAAATTACATTTCCATCACTATATAAACCTAAAATATTTCTATGGCCTTTAGAAAAAATTTCAAATTCATTATTAGTCAAATTTAATCTAAGAATTTTACCATATATTGAATCAGCGCTTTGTGGTTTTTCGTCCATTTCATTTTTTTTAATAAGTACATCTGCTGCAGTAGCCAATAATATCGAGTTTTCTCCCAATTTAGCCATTCTTCCAGACTGTATCATGGTTACACATTCAGTTGATTTGAAAATATTTTTAAAATCTAGATTTTTTATTTCTATAATATCTGCCTCAAATACATTTAAATAAGCACATTCACCTTCAACAGTTACACCAGATATATAAATTTTTTTTTTATTTATAAGCAAATCTAAAGCTGTTGTGATTTGTAAATTAGTTTTGATAGTTTTAAGTTTTCCGTCACTAATAATTTTCTGATAATCATTGAAAAATAATTTTCCATTACTTGTTAAAAACAACACTTCATTTAAATATTTATCAATATAAAAAACTTGTCTAACTTTTATCTTTAGATGATTTGCGTAACCAGCAACATCATTATTTGAGAAATAATCATTCAAACTGATTTTTTTTAAATCAACATTTAAAAATTGAGTATAAGGAATAAACTTTACATTGTAATCGTTATTCAATTTTTTACTTGATCTTTCGATATCTCCAAAAACTTGTAATACAGCAAAGACTTTCGGGTCTAGCTTTCTTTTTAAAAATTCTTTAGTAGCCAACAAATCTATTTTGTTAAATAGACTTATAGAAATTATCAAAAGTAATAAAATTGAAAGCCAAATGATTTTTTTTTTATTTTTTTGCATTTAAATATTTATTTATTACTGCTCTATTTGGTTTTGAAAAAGTAATATTTGCATATAGACTAAAATACGGAGAAAAAAATGAGGGATAACTAAACCTTATGTCACAGTCTTTATAAAAATGTTTGATTAATAGCAAAATTTCATCAAAATTATTTACATGTTCATATTCTTGAATTTCTTTAAAGTTAAAACCTGTTCGAATTTTAAAAGGAATTCCACTTACAATATCCCACATTAAATGCCATAATGGGTACCCTTCACAAGGAATGGAGTGTGATTGATAACCATCATTTTTAAGATATTTACTGCTTAATGCTAAGTAATTTGGAAGTTCAGTCATATGTTCTAAAACAGCACAAGATATTATTCTATCAAGGCTTTTCTTTTTAATTTGATTTATATTCTTATAAATATTAACAGTTTTTAAATATTTATTGTTTTTTAATAAAAATTTTTGCGGCTCAATAATGCTATAATTTAATAAATTATTTGCCCCTTCATATTTTAAGTGATTTAAATTACCAGCCCCAATTTCTAAAGTAGAAATTTTTTTTTTAGTTTTTCTCCCTTTTATGGAAAAATGCATCCAACTTTCACTTAACTGAGATAATAAATTAGTTCTGTTCCTAGAGTACTCCTCATTAAAAATTTTTTTCAATTTTTTTGAAAGAGGCCTTCTTTTTTTGGGAAATTTTTTTAGAACGTTATTAATATTTAATTCCATTATGATTAAATTAATATCAAAAAAAAGATAAAAATTTATATTTATTTATTTAAGAAATACTCAATTTTTTCAATATATCTTGTAATATCAATTAAATTAAAATAAAAAAACCTATAAAAACAATTTAATTTCTTGAAACAATTTAATTCTGAAAAACAGATTTTACCTGCAATTTTAAAGGTATTTTTATATTCAATAATTACTCTGATAGTTTTGGGTATTTTGTATCCAGATAGATTTTTTTTTGCAAATTTAAGATTTACCTCATCCCATACGGTCGCAAATTTCTATCAATCTGGGTTATTTCACGCTCAATATATTAAAAATTTAAATTTTAATTTTTGGAATTTTTTTGACCAATCTAACACGACCTTTTATCACTTAGCACAAGGGTTTTATAATTTAAGCTCATTAATAGAAGGTATAACCTATAATCTTTTTTCTTTATTCAGATCTGAAAATTTTTTTAGGATTTTTCATTCTTTTTTTATTCAATTATTTTTCATCATCAGTAGAACCATAGGAATACTTTTAATTTTAGACTTATACAAAGTAAGAAAATATCTTTATTTACCTATAATTCTTTTCATTAATGTGATGATTTCCTCTGTTGTATCAATGGGTTATGAGGCAAGTTTAATTTATTCTTTGTCTCCTATTCTTATTTATTATTTGATCAATTTTCTGAAAAAAAATAATATTACTTCATTAATCTTTTTTTTAATTTTCTATACCTTTATATTTTCTCAGATACCTTTGCTTTCATTGAGTTATTTTTTTCCACCATTTCATTTTATTCTATTTTTGTATGCTTTTGTAGTTATTTATAATTACTTTTTAGATAAAAATAATTTTGAAAAAAAATATAAAAAATTTTTTGATTTTAAATTTAATCTAAATATTTATCATGTTTTATTATTAATATCACTTTTTGTTATTTTATTATTTAATTTTTCGTTTTTTTTAATAGCAACAGAAACTCACAGTCTTACCGGATCAGTTGGATATGACGGAAAACCAGTATCTAGATTTGATAATATTTTGAACCCTATTAAATTTTTTAAGGTGTTCATCCCTAACGCACGCTGTATAGCCTATAATTATTATGATATTCAACTTTATAGTGAAGATTGCTCAATTTCTAATTGGTTTTCTTATTTTTTTAATTTTAATACTAATGAATGGTTTCAAGCTCCAGTATTTATAGGTTTTACTGTAATTTTAATTTCATTATATGGATTAATCTTTTCTAGATATCAAGAGAAGTGGTATTTTTTCTTTACAATTATTTTTATAATCGCCCTTCAAGGACCAAGAGATATTTTGTTTAATGATATAAATTTTTACGCAAATCTTTTTACTGCTTTTTTCAATCCATTCGCGTTCTTGATACAACATACTCACATGATTATATTGCTTGCACCATTCTTAATGATCCCTCTTTTTATTATGGGTTCAATTGCTCTTTTTGAAAAAATTGAATTAGAAAAAATTTTTCATAAAAATCTTATTTTTTTGATTTTAACTTTTGGGGTTTTGCTTTATTTAGTAATTTTAAGAGAAAAAATTGGAATAGAAGTTATAATTTCTTATAGTTTGATTTTAACTTTTATAATTTTAACAAGAATATATTCACAGTTAGAAAAAAAAGAGATTATTATATCATTAATTTCTATTTGTTTTTTGATAGACAGTTATGCTATTAGAAATTATTTTAAAGAGATTCCTCTTTCTTCGGAGAAATATCTTCCAGTTTATACTTCAAGCTCGAAAATAAAAAGTTTTATAGATAATCCGAATCCATTTAATACTAATTTAGCTATTGAACTTATAAGAGATAAACCAAAAGTTAGCTTGGGTAAGAAATATAATAAAAAAGATGATAAAAAATTAAATAATTTTTATTTTTCAAAAAATCTTTATATAGGTGAATTTTATAAAACTAATTTTTTATTCCGTTTACTTGAAGATCCAAATATTTATGAGTTAAGGCACAAATCCTTTAAAAAGATACATGAGTACAGAGACTTAAAATATTTCAAAAAAGATATGATCTTAATTGATCATTTTAGTAATGCAGTATCTAATTCTACATTAAAACTGACAGATTATTTTGACAATAAATCAATTTTTGAGAATAATATTTTTATTTCTGACCATGAAGTCTCAAACAAAATTATTTATGAACCATTAATTGATAATAGTTTGAATGAAGTCTTAATTAAATTAGAAAAAAAAAACATTGAGATTGTAAAAAATTTTGACGGTAAAGTCTTATATAAATTTGAGAAACCAAAAAAAGTTCCAAATTATATTAATGGAAGTATTTTTGCTAATTCAAATAGTTTAAGACTGATTATAAATGATAAAGAATTAGACATTGCTCATGATGATTTATTTTTACTAAATACTTTTAATATCAGTAACACACAAAATGATTATATACATTTTTTGATTGATGAAAATTTGAGTGTAGAAAAAATAGAATTAATTTTTTCAGAATTACCTTGGTTAAAAGATTTAAATCGAAATAAAGACAATTTTACTTTTAGTTTAGATTTAGAAAAAGAAGGGTGGTTATTAATTAAATTCCCTTATGATAAAAATTGGCAAATTTTTATAGATGGAAAAAAAGCAAAAACTTTTAAGGCTAATGGGTTCTGGATTGGCACAAAAGTTGGAAAAAATAGTGAAGTTATTGAAGTAAGTTATAATTTAGATAAGTATGGAATAAATCAACTTTCACTTATTTTATATTACTTATCAATGATATTTATTTTAGTTTTTTTATTTAAATACAATTTTCTGATCAAAAAATAAATATGTTAAAAAAAATGTTTGATAAAAGGTTTAGAAAATTTGTTTTTTTATTTGCTTTCCTATTATCAATAGCTTTATCAACCCAGGTATATCTAAATCATGACAGAGAGGGTTTAAGTAAATCAAATATCCAATATAATAATTTGATTAAAGGTGACTCGGCATATTATTTTTTGAAAGCAAGATATTTTCAAAAAAATATTGAAGATAATAATATCCTTTATTTTTCAGGAGAATATCAAGCGTCATTTTTATACCCAATTTTAATTGGTGGATTTTACAATCTATTTAATGAAAATGTTTTCAGCACAGAGGATATAAAAAAAATCAATCCTCCAAACCCAACACATATAAAATTATATTTTTTAATTTTACAAAGTTTATTATATTTTTTTTCAGTTATATTTTTAGTAAGTAGACTAGACAATATAGAAGCTTCTATAAAAAATGTCTTAATCTTATTTTTATTTTTTGAGCCAACGATTTTTCAGTACCACTCTTTGTTTATGACAGAAAGTATTTTTCTTTCTTTTTTAAACTTTTTATTAGGAATAATATTTAAACCACCAATTTTTTTATTCAAAAATTTCTTTTTAGGTATTTTTTTAGGTATCATGTATATGCTTAAAACAACTACTTTTTATATCTTGATACCTATAGCTTTATATTATGGATTTTGTTTTAAGATGAAATCATTTTTGAAAATTATTTCAATTTTTTTAGGATTTTCTGTAGTAATCTTTTTTATAGGATATTCGAATTACCAGAGATCTGAAGTTTTTTATTTTACACCCACACAATCTAATGATGCAATTTATTGGTACTTAGCAGATCCAATTTATTCAAAAAGTAAAGGCATATCAAGTGATCAAGCTTATAAAATAAAAAAAGAAAAAGAAAAAAAATGGATTACAGAAAATAATCTCAATCTAAATTTAGAAAAAGACAGAATAAAATTATCAAAATTTAAAAGAAAATTTACAATAGATATAATTAAAGATGCTCCACTAGTTACTTTAAAGCACATTACATGGAAGACTTTTCAATTTTTCATTATTGATCCTTTACATTTAATTAATTATTTGGGCATGAATATAGTTGATAAAGATTACTGGAAAACAGATGACTTTAAGAAAAAAGTATATTTAAGTTTATTATATTCAGTGTTAATTTACTCATTTATTATATTAGGATTTTTAAGATCAATAAAAAAAATTGATATTAAGATTAACTTTTTAATTCTGATATTGGCTTTTTATTTTACAATCCTTTTGAGTTGGACTGGAGGATCTAGATACAATCTTCCAATAATAATTTTGTTTTCAATTTATTTTTCTTTTGGTTTAAGGGAGGCATTTTTTTATCTTTTAAAAAAATAATTTTTAAAAAATTGTTGAATATAATAAATTGAAAAAGGTAAAATCACTGCCAATGGTTTTAAATTACTTTTTTCATCAGCATAAATTGTTTTTGTTTTTATTTGATAAATTTTTGCTCTTTTTTTTATTAAATTAAACAACAGATCTTGCTCAAAAAAAAAGTTTTTCTTTATTTGATTCAAATTAATTTTTTTAATAATTTTCTTGTCAAAACCAATCAATCCATTTGTAACATCTTTAATATAGTATTTATTGGAAATAATTCTAAAAATATAAGTCATAAAGATATTTCCAAAAAATCTTATTATCGGCATTCCTTTAAGATTTAATAAACTAAGCTCTCTATATCCTTTGCAACAATTTACATTCTTTTTAGATTTAAAAATTTTATAAAAGTCTTTTATTGTCTTAAAATCATGTTGGTCATCACCATCAAGTTTCACTATATAATTAAATTCTTTTTTTAAGGCTAATTTAATTCCTTCCAAAGTAGCTCCTCCGACACCTAAATTTTTCTTCAAAAAAATATATGTAAATTTTTTTTTATTATTAAATTTTTTTTTAGCTTTAAAGCCGCTTTTGTTAGGACAAAAATCATCTACAATTATGATGTGATCTACGTAATTAAAATTAATTTTTTTTAATACATCTAAAATATGGTTTTCAACTTTATAACACGGGATTACAATACATAGTTTATTATTCATTAAAGTAATCTAGAATTATTTTAAAAATATTATGATTAAGTAAATTTCTTTTTTTAATATATTTCCTATCTATATCAATATTCTCATATAAAAGAAGCCCAGAAGTGATATGAGCACCTGTAGATTTTATAAATTTAAAATTTATTAAATCTTTTGCAGTTAGTTTTAATGAGAATTTTTTATTTTTTCTTTTACTTATTTTTTTGTCATATTCTAAATATTTGCTCATATTAGAAGAATTGATAATTTCCATTGGCATACTAGACACTAACTGAATTCTATAAAAAATTGTTTTATTGTTAAGTATTTTGGTCTCAAATAAATTAAAATTTCCAATTTTTACATTATTCAAAATATTAAGATTATAATTTCTTTGGTATTTATTTGTGAAAAATAAAAGTCCACCATTGGTCATATTTTGATTCAACTTTGAAAAAGTTGATCCAATATCTTTTAAAAATTTTTTTGGTTTTTGAGGTCTTATTATATATTTGTCTCTAATTTTTTTTTGGGAAAAACCATTAAAAATTAATTTAGCATCAAAAAAGCTTTCTAAAGTTATCAACTCTTTACAAATTATATCTAAAAATTTAAAAAAAATCTTTTGATTATCTAATTCATTCCAATGGTTATGTTGGAAATGTGCAATTGAATTCAGGAATATTAAAGAAAAATTTGGTTTATGTCTTTTTACTTCTTCTTTAAGACCAATTATTGAAATTAAATCTAATAGTAGAAATAAGAGATAATTTTTAAAACCTTTTAAAAAAAATACTTTAATAAGAAAAGGCAAAAATTTAATTAATTTTGAACCATATCCATTTATGAATAATCCTAAAAGAAATATTAATCCATATTTTAAAATTTTAAATTTATTTGGTTTAAGGTAATTTCTTGCATAATAATTTGGTAATTCGGTTATATAACCCAGCTTTTTAGGTTTAGTTTTTTGTATTGTATTCCAAGGATCAGGTAAAAAAACTTTTAAGTTTTTGTTATCTCTTAATTTTGCGTTCATTGGACCCCATATCAAAACTTTTTTGTTTTTTTTTGCAAGTACGTCCCAAATTTGACTTTGTTTAAGAAAAATATCTTCACCAATGTTATAAATTCTATGTTGTTTGGATTCTATTCCAACATTAATAGATACATTCTGAACCCAAGGATCTAAGTTTTTATTTTGGATTTTATCGTTTGTTTTTGTAAGAATTTTGTTTTTTTTTATTATTTTTTGAATATTTCTACATTTAAATTTCTTAGAACCATTAATTAAATATAAGTAATTGAATTCATTTAAATAAATTGACAATAACTTTTTTTTTGACATCAAGCTTTTTTTAAATAATTTTTTAAATCAATTGAAAATTTTAATATCTAAAGATACAATATATTGCAACAAAAGCGTCTTTCAATCTTATCTTTTTTCCCTCATTAAATGACCTTCCATTATAATTAACGGGTACTTCAAATATCTTTATATTTTTAATTTTTGATATTTTTTTTGTTATCTCAATTTCAAATCCAAAAGATTTTTCTTTAATATCTATTTTTTTAATTATTTCTGATTTAAATGCTTTATATCCAACCTCAACATCTGAAAAATTTATGTTAGTTATCAAAGAAGTAATTAGAGTTATTATTCGGTTTGCCACTTTATTAAAGAAATAATGTAATCTTTGATAACCATCATTTACAAATCTATTTCCATAAACTACATCTGCACCTAATTCTAAAAATGGATAAATTATTTTTGAATAATCTTTTGGATTATACTCTAAATCAGCATCTTGAATTATTACTATATCACCTTTCACTTCTGATATAGATTTAGCAATAGCATTACCTTTACCTTGATTTTTTGAGGCAGTGATTAGACTGTCATACAAATTTGGGTTTTCCTTGAGTATCTCCAAAGTTCCATCATTAGAGCAGTCATCGGAGACGATTATTTCTAAGTCGATTATTTTTTTTTGTTCATTTACTCGGTTTAAAATTTCAACAATATAGTCTTTTTCATTGTAAACTGGAATAATTATAGAAACTTTCATATTTTTATTAATAGACTAATTAATTTAAGTTTATATATATAAATCGAATATCAATTGTTTTATTTTAAAAATCAATTAATATTTAATTTAATTGAGTTTCAACCATTAAAATGTCAAAAAAAGAATTAACTAATTACAAAGAGAATTTAACCAAAATAATTGAAAGTATAGATTTTTCTGAGATAAAAAATTTATCAGAAAAGATACTTAAAATCTGGAATGAAAAAAGAAAATTATTTATTTGTGGAAATGGTGGGAGTGCTGGAAATGCAATTCACATTGCAAACGATATGATTTATGGAATAGGAAATGGAAAGATTCCAGGTTTAGATGTGGAGGCATTATCTGCTAATGCGTCCGTTATTACATGTTTAGCAAATGATACAGGATATGAAAATATTTATTCTAAACAAATCGAAGCTAAAGGGAGAAAGGGTGATTTATTAATTTGTCTTTCCGGAAGTGGAAATTCAAAAAATATAATTGAGGTAATTAAAAAAGCAAAAATTTTAGAAATCGATACATTTGGAATCTTAGGATTTACAGGCGGTGAGGCAAAAAAATTATTAGACAGTTCTATCCATACAAAAATAGATGACATGCAAATTTCTGAGGACATGCAATTAATAATAATGCATATGTGTACAAGAAATATTATGTCAAATTTAAATAAATAGTGAAAAAAAAAGTTTTTTTAGTTATTGGAAGTAATTCTTTTTCTGGTTCTCACTTTGTTAATTATTTACTAACAAAAGGTCATAAAACTATAGGAGTCAGTCGATCAAAAAAAATTAATGACTTATTTTTACCATTTAAAAATAATGTTAATTTTAGAAAATTTATATTTAAACCCTTAAATTTAAATAAAGAGAAAGATAACGATAAAATTATTTTATTAATTAAAAGACACAAAGTTAATTATGTCGTTAATTTTGCCGCTCAAGCGATGGTCGCTGAAAGTTGGTTGTATCCAAATGATTATTATAAAACAAACGTATTATCTTTAGTAAATTTAACTAACAAATTAGTAAATAAAAAATTAATTAAAAAATTCATACATGTATCTACCCCAGAAGTTTATGGAAATATTTCTGGAATGACCAAAGAAAATACATTTTATAATCCAAGCACTCCTTACGCAATTTCTCGATCATCTTTAGATATGCACTTAATGGCTCTGAATAAAAATTTTAATTTTCCTGTCGTATTTACAAGAGCTGCTAATGTTTATGGACCTCATCAACAGCTTTATCGAATTGTACCTAAATCAATCATATGCGCATTAAACAAAAAAAAAATAGAACTACATGGTGGTGGCAAATCTATAAGATCATTTATTTATATTACCGATGTTGCAGAGGCTACTTATAAAATTGCTTTAAAATCTGTACCAGGAAATATTTATCATATTTCGAGCAATAATCTAATTAGCATTAAAAACTTAGTTAAAAAAATTTTTAATTTCAATAATCTAAACTGTAAAAAATTTGTTAAGATTGTTGCAGAAAGACCTGGAAAAGACAAATACTACACACTTAATAGCAACAAATTAAAAAAAGAACACAAATGGAAACCTAGGGTTTCATTAAATGAGGGTTTGTTAAAAACTCAAAAATGGATTAGTGAAAATCAAAAAAAAATAAATAAGCTTCCACTATTTTATGAGCATAAAAGATAAAAAAATTTTAGTTACTGGAGGGTGTGGATATGTTGGTTCAGTGCTTGTAAATAAGTTGTTAAAAAAGGAAGCAAGCGTCGTAGTTTTTGATACTCAATGGTTTGGAAATTATTTGGAAAAAAATGATAAATTAGAAATCATAAAAGATGATATAAGAAATATTGATAAATATAATTTAACTGAATATGATAAAATCGTTCACTTAGCTAATATTGCTAATGATCCTGGGGTTGAGTTAAATCCAAGCTTATCCTGGGAGGTAAATGTTTTGGCGTCACACCAAATTATGGATAAAATTAATAACTCCTCTATTGATCAAATAATTTATGCTAGCTCTGGAAGTGTTTATGGTGTTAAAGAAGAAGAGAATGTCACAGAGGAATTAAGTTTAGTTCCTATTTCAATTTATAATAAAACAAAAATGGTGTCAGAAAAAGTTTTACTTAGCTTTAAAGACAAGTTTAAGATTCATTGTATAAGACCAGCAACTGTATGTGGATTATCTCCTAGAATGAGATTAGATGTAAGTGTTAATATGCTTACTTTTCAAGCCTTAAAAAATAAGGTGATGACTATTCATGGCGGTCAACAAGTTAGGCCCAATATTCATATTTCTGATTTAACAAATGCTATTATTCATTTTTTAGAAAATAAGAATATAGAAAGTGGAGTTTATAATGCTGGGTTTGAAAATTTATCAATTTTAGACATAGCAAATAGAGTGAAAGAAAAAGTGAATTCCGAAATAAAAATTTTACCAGTAAATGATATTAGATCTTACAGGCTCAACTCAGACAAATTAATTAATACAGGATTTAAAAAAACCAGCAGTGTAAATGATGCTATTGATGAAATTGTAAAAAACTTTAATGATGGAAAATTAATTGAAAAAGATAGCTATTATACTGTTAAGTGGATGAAACATTTGAATATATAATGGGAAAAGAAATAGATTTATTAATTAATTATCCAAAGACAAAAAGAGATCCTTTTAAAAGGGCTTTAGAGAAAACCGAAGAAGATAGAGCAATAGCAAGAAAATTTGGTAAAGAATTTTTTGATGGTGAGCGAAAGCATGGATATGGAGGCTTTACATACAATCCTAGATTTTGGCAACCAGTGATACCAACTTTTAAAAAATATTGGAATTTAAATTCAAATAGTTCTGTTTTAGACGTTGGCTGCGGCAAAGGTTTTATGCTTTATGATTTAAAACTCTGTATTCCAGATATAGAAATTAAAGGAATAGATATTTCTCATTACGCAATTGAAAATTCAATCAAAGATATCAAAAAAGATCTTTTGGTTGCTAATGCTACTGAATTACCTTTTCCAGATAATTCTTTTGATATAGTGATTTCTATAAATACAATTCATAATTTAGATTTAGAAAATTGTGGAAAAGCATTAAGAGAAATTCAAAGAGTATCAAAAAAAAACTCGTTTATTACTGTAGATGCTTTTAGGAATAAAGAAGAAG
>MDSZ01241653.1_pt1 | contig 12212 bp, 13 predicted proteins | sample 811201 | NCBI WGS metagenome assembly MDSZ01 (sample SAMN05326647, study PRJNA326480) | marine metagenome | isolation source: seawater | place: Indian Ocean: North | collected 2010
CATCCATTTGATGAAATTTAACAATAATATCTTTTAAAATTTTATTTAATGCTGTTCCCATATGTATGTTTCCATTTGCGTATGGTGGACCATCATGAAGAACAAATTTTTCTTTTCCTTTCCTTGATTTTCTTAATTCATCGTAAAGTTTAATATTTTGTTAAGCGCTGTGTCCATATGAATATTTCCATTTGCATATGGTGGACCATCATGAAGAACAAATTTTTCTTTACCCTTGCTTTTATCTCTTAATTTTTTATATAAATCTATTTGAGACCAATACTCAACTAAAGGTGGTTCTTTGGCTGGTAAATTTGCTTTCATCGAAAATGAAGTTTTTGGTAAATTTATATTTTCTTTAGACATTAATTTTTTATATTTTTGATATTTCTATATCTTTTTTAATTTGATTTTTAAGTTGATTAATTCCAGTAAATTTTTTTTCTCCTCTAATAAATTTTATAAACTCTACTGATAATTTCTTATTATAAAGATTTCCACTAAAATTAAATATATTTACCTCTAAAAGAATTTTTTTTTGATTAAAAGTGGGTCTATAACCAAGATTAGCAATCCCTTTTAATATTTTATTACTTTTTTTAAGGAAAACTTTCACACCATATACACCTGGTTTTGCAATAACATAATTATTCATATCAATATTGCATGTTGGGAAACCAATTTTTTTTCCCATTCTTCTTCCTTTTATAACAATTCCTTCAACAGACCAGTTTCTATTAAGAAACTTATTAGCAAGTTTTAAATTTCCTCTCTCAAGTAATTTTCTTATTATTGTTGAGGAAATAACCTTATTATTTTTTTTTAAAGGTTCAGGTTTAATAATTTTATAATTATATTTTTCTTCAAAATTTTTGAGTAATTTTACATCTCCCTCTCGTTTATTTCCAAAATGAAAATTATTACTAACAAAAATATATTTTGGTTTAATTTTCTTATATAAAATTTTTTCTATAAAATCATAACAATTAATTCTAGAAAAATTTTTATCAAATTTTTTATTAATTACATAATCAACATCAAATTTTTTAAATAGTTTTAATTTTTGTTCTAAATTACAAATTCTATAATTTTTAATTTTTTTGAAAAAAAACATTTTAGGTATTGGATCAAAGGTTAATACTCCAATTTTAATTTTTTTTTCTTTTTTTAATTTTTTTGCCTTTTTAAAGAGTTTTTGATGTCCAAGATGTAAACCATCAAAATTCCCAATTAACAATATAGAATTATGATTTAGTTTTCCTATTTCAAAATTTTTGTAATATTTTATTTTCTCTACCATTTTAAGTTTGATTGAACAAAATCTATTTTAACATCATAGACTTTTTCTAATTTTTCTAAATTATTTTCCGCCTCGTTTCTATGTATGCCGCTTGAAATCAATAAAGAGGAAAAATTTTGATTATTTGCTCCCTTAATATCTGTTCTTAGATTGTCTCCAATGCATAAAACTTTTTTATTACTTAAATCTGCAGAAAGATTATATACAAGCGGGTACGGTTTTCCAAAATAATTTACTTTACCTCCCAGACCTTCAAATACTTTTGCAATTGATCCTGCACAAAACTCTCTTTCATTACCTCTATCAACTATTAAATCTGGATTTGTACAAATCATTTTTTTTGAAGAATTATTTTTAAGTAAATTTTCATAATATTTTAAGTTTTTATCATATTCATCGAATAATCCTGTGCATAATATAAAGTCACAGTCTTTAATTTTTCTAACCTTATTTTTTTCAAATAATTTAAATAAATCAATATCTCTTTCGGGCCCTAAGTGAAAGAACTTGAGATTTTCGTAGTCTGAATTTAAAAAATTTAATGCTGCCTCACCCGAAGTGAAAACCTTTTCACATTTGTTATCTTCTAAACCCAATTTCTTGAGAAATTTTATAACGGTTTTATTTGGTCTTGGAGCATTAGTAAGTAAAATATATTCTTTTTTCAAATTTTCTATTTTGTTTAGAACATGTACTGAAGAAGGAAACAAATTAATTCCATTATGAAGAACTCCCCATATATCTATAAAAAAAAGATCAAACTCGTTTGCTATTGATTTTAGACCTTTTTTATCTAAATTTACTGTCATAATTGAGATATAGCTTAAAAATTCTCATATTTCTTTGCTTTTTTTGCTTCATTAATTTTTATCAATATCTTGAAAAATTTCATTCTTGCCTCTATATGACTGTCATATTTAAAGGAGTTTTATATGAAATTTAAACCTTTGCACGATAGGGTGTTAATAGAAGTTTTAGACAGTAGCGAAAAGACTGCTGGAGGAATAATCATACCGGATACAGCTCAAGAGAAACCTCAGGAGGGTAAGGTTGTTGCTATAGGAGGCGGCGCAAAAACTGAGGATGGAAAAATAATACCGATGGATGTTAAAGTCGGAGACAAAGTTCTTTTTGGAAAATGGTCAGGAACAGAAGTGAAAATAGATGGAAAAGAATACAGCATAATGAAAGAGTCTGACATTATGGGTATTTCAAAATCAAAATAATAATTAAGGAGATTTAAATGGCTAAAATAGTTAAATTTGATTCAGATGCTAGAGCATCGATGTTAAAGGGTGTAGATATTCTTGCTAACACAGTAAAGGTTACACTTGGTCCAAAAGGACGTAACGTTGTAATCGATAAGTCATATGGAGCACCAAGAACTACAAAAGATGGTGTTTCTGTTGCTAAAGAAATTGATCTCGAGGATAAGTTTGAAAATATGGGAGCACAGATGGTCAAGGAAGTTGCTAGCAAAACAAATGATGAAGCTGGTGATGGGACTACTACTGCAACTATACTAGCACAAGCAATTGTTAAAGAAGGATGCAAATACGTAACCGCTGGCATGAACCCCATGGATGTCAAAAGAGGAATTGATGCTGCAGTTGATCATGTAAAAGAAAAATTAATTTCATCAGCAAAAAAAGTAAAAGATAGTGATGAAATTGCTCAAGTTGGAACTATTTCTGCAAATGGTGATAAAGAAATCGGAAATATGATTTCAAAAGCAATGCAAAAAGTTGGTAATGAAGGAGTTATAACTGTAGAAGAAGCAAAAGGTATTGAAACTGAACTTGATGTTGTTGAAGGAATGCAATTTGATAGAGGTTATCTATCCCCCTACTTTATTACAAATGGTGACAAGATGACAACAGAGTTAGAGAACCCTTTGATATTATTACATGAAAAAAAATTAACTAATTTGCAACCAATGGTTCCACTTTTAGAAGCTGTTGTGCAAGCTGGGAGACCACTAATGATTATTTCTGAAGATGTTGAAGGCGAAGCCTTGGCAACTTTAGTCGTAAACAAACTTAGAGGAGGTTTAAAAGTTGTCGCAGTTAAAGCACCAGGTTTTGGAGATAGAAGGAAAGCAATGCTAGAAGACATAGCAATTTTGACAGGTGGTCAAGTAATATCTGAAGATTTAGGGATTAAATTAGAAAACGTTAAGTTAAATGATTTAGGTTCGGCAAAGAGAGTAAAAGTTGATAAAGAAAATAGTACAATTGTAAGTGGATCAGGTAAAAAGTCTGATATTGAAGCAAGATGTGCCCAAATTAAACAACAAATTGATGAGACAACATCCGACTATGACAAAGAAAAACTTCAAGAGAGATTAGCAAAACTTGCAGGTGGAGTTGCTGTCATAAAAGTAGGAGGTGCAACAGAAGTTGAAGTTAAAGAGCGAAAAGATAGAGTGGAAGACGCTCTTAATGCAACAAGAGCAGCTGTAGAAGAAGGAATAGTAGTCGGAGGAGGATGCGCTTTGCTATACGCATCACAAGATTTAGACAAAGTTAAAGTCAAAGGAGACGACCAAAAAGCTGGTGTGGAAATTGTTAAGAGCGCATTACAAGCTCCCATAAGACAAATAACAAAAAATGCTGGTGTAGATGGATCTGTGGTTGTTGGAAAACTTTTGGAAACAAATAAGTCATCTAATGGATACGATGCTCAATCTGAACAATACGTTGATATGTTCAAAGAAGGTATTATCGACCCGGTAAAAGTTGTAAGAACGGCTTTGCAAGATGCCGCTTCAATCTCAGGATTATTAGTGACAACAGAAGCTATGGTAGCTGACAAACCTGAGGAGAAAGACTCAACACCTGCTATGCCTGGTGGTGGAATGGGTGGAATGGGTGGAATGGGTGGAATGGGAATGTAATTCCTCATTTTTTCCAAATATTTAAAAAATTTAAAGACCCTCGAAACAAATTTTTCGGGGGTTTTTTTTTGGTACTTTCAATTATAAATAATATAAATTTTGTCTGTAATGAAAAAAATTATTAAAAATATTCTTAAATATTTTGACTATGAAATAATCAGTAAGAACTCTTGGTACAAAAAACAAGAAAACTATATTTCTGAGATAAATGAAGAGGAACTAAATATTTTAAAGAAAATACGTAATTTTTCTATGTGTTCTGTACCTAACCATTGGGCAATTTTACAATCAATGAAACATATTTCATCAAATAATATTGAAGGCGACCTTGTTGAAGCGGGAGTTTATAAAGGTGGAAATTTAATGTTGATAAATTATTTGAATAATACTTTGAAATTGTCAAAAAAAATATACGCCTATGATACCTTCGAAGGTATGCCATTAGAAAATAAAACATATGACTTTGACTTAAAAAATAAATCAGCCAGTCAATCAAGGAAAGAACATAAAAATAACGATTGGTGTTTAGCCTCACTAGATGAGGTAAAGATGAATTTAAAAAATTTGGATCAAAATTACGAAAAAAATATCATTTTTGTTAAAGGGAAAGTTGAGGAAACTTTAAATAAAACAAAAAATATTCCTGAAAAAATTTCATTTTTAAGATTGGATACTGATTTTTATGATTCAACAAAAAAAGAATTAGAAGTTCTGTATCCTAAACTACAAAAGAATGGAATTTTAATAATTGACGATTATGGTCATTGGAAAGGATCAAAAAAAGCTGTCGATGATTATTTTAGTAGTGACAAAAAATTTAGATTTTTTCACAGAATAGACTACGCTAGTAGGTTGTATATAAAAGATTAGTTTTTTTTTCTTTATCTCTTCATGGTGGACGAAAAGATTGTCTTACAAATTTATGTAGCCTTATTTTAATAAACCACATAACAAATAATAATAAAAATTGTCGGTTGCAAGTATCACTTTTTAAGTGAAAATCTTTTTAACTAAAAATAAGCTTAAAGCAATTGCGGGTCCAATGCCGAAGGCAAATATTAATGTACCTAAACCAACTGTACCACCTAAATACCATCCTATACTTACAACTGAGATTTCAAGAAATGCTCTAACAAGAGCTATAGGAAGATTTGTTTTTTTTTGCAAACCAACCATAAGTCCATCTCTTGGTCCAGCACCTAAATTTGCAACTAGGTAAATACCACCTCCTATACCGACTGTTAGTACAGCTAAAATACCAAGAATAATTTTTGAATAATAATCCTCTGGTGTCGGAACAAACTTAATACAAAGATCAATCATAAAAGCGATTATAAAAGCATTGAGAATTGTTCCTAATCCTGGTTTTTGTTTTAGAGGAATCCAAAAAATTAAAACAATGCAACTGATAAAAAAAGTTATTAAACCAATTGATAAATCAACTTTTAAAGAAATACCTTGAGCTAAAACACTCCATGGAGACGCTCCAGAATATGATACTATTAATAGTCCCTCACCTAATCCAAAAATAGACAACCCAAAAAACAAAAAAAATAGTGTTGAAAATTTAGGTTTTATATTAAACGGTTTTTCAGAGCTCCAAAAAACTTTTGGTATATTTTTTATAGTTAAAAACATATTTTAAATGGTATTTACTATTTGTTAGTATTAAATACTATTAATTAATTTATGTGTAGATTAATATTTTTTTTTATTTTGCTTAGTCTTCCTTTAAAATCGTTTGGACACATAGGCCATTACGAAAATTTTGAAAAAATTAAAATGGAGGTTTTTAAGGATGGGAAAAGTATTGGATATTCGACATACAAATTCTTGAGAAAAAATAACATACTGGAAGTTCATAACAATACTAATTTCAAAGTTAAAATTTTGGGAATGAAAGTTTTTGAGATTAACAGTGATAGTGTTGAAAAATATAAGGATGGTAGACTTATATTTTTTGAATCGGAGACGCTTCAGAACGATAAGAAAAAACATGTTAATTTAAAACTTATTGAAGAAGAACAGCAGTATTACATAGAGGGTTCATCATATAATGGTAAAGCTAACTTAAATGTTGTCATTGGAAATTGGTGGAATCATAAAATCCTTGAAAGCGAGGAACAAATAAGTCCAATATCAGGAAGTATTAAAAAACAAGTTGTTACATTTTTGAAAAAAGAAAAAATTATAATTTATGGAAAGGAATATTTGACACATAAATTTAAATTAAAATCTCAAGATCCAGATATTGAAATAGACAAAAAGTTAGATTTTGATATTTGGGTTGATCCTAATAGTAATTTAATTTTAAAAGTGAACTATGATCGATTAGGTAAATGGGAGTATATTTTAAAAGAAATAATTAAAAATTAATTTTGATTTAATTTTTTTTTCCTAATTTTTGCAACTAATTGAGTTAAGGAGTCAACCATCATATCTGAAGCTTTAAAAATCTCTGATGTTTTAAACTCATGAGATAAATTCCTTTCAGGATTTGTTTTGTCTTCTATTATGATTCCTTCATCGGGGGAGTTATTTTTTATATAAATTAAAATTAGCCACTTATCATCTTCACTCTCATCCCATTTTATGAAAATTTCTCCAGTTTCGAATCTTCTATCTATACATCTTAAAATGGACATATGTCGTGTAATATGTTTTTTATTTAGTTGAAATACTAAGCTTGTAGAACTTCTATAAAAACTTTCGAGTGCAAATTCAATTTTTTGTCTAGCTAAATTATAATCTCGTTCTTTCTGTAAAAGTGTTTGTCTATCTTCGTCACCAATAGTCTTAATGCCTAGAGCCTCTACTCTTTCTCTAATTTTTTGATCCCTAATAATTTGATATTTTTGTTTTAATTTGTCTATTCTCTCTTGCAAGCTGGAGTAATCATCTCTTTGCTCTCTTAATGAAATTTTTTCTAAGTGTTCAAGTTCTTTTATTTCTCTAATTCTAAATTTTTCTATTTGCTTTTCTAATTTTATTTGTTCTAAAAATTTTCTTTGCTTTTCTGCTTGTTCTTGACGAATTAAAGCTTGCTCCTTTCTTAAAAAAACCTTTATATCTTTGGCTCTTTCTTTTTCTAACTTAATTTCATCTTTTAACATTTGTGCTTTAAGTTTTGCCTGAAGATCTTTTTCTGCTTTAATTATTTTTTCTCTCTCTATTTTCTCACCTTCTAATCTTTCAAGCTCTTTAATCTTTTGAATTCTTTTTTGCTCTATTTTTAAATATTTATATTCATCTATTGTGTTTGATATATTCTGAAAAAATCTTTGAAGAAATTTATCTAATGATTTAAATGGATTGAATTTGATTTTAAATTTTGGTTTAAGTGCTTCTTGTAAATTAATAATGCTTAAAAGAAATAAATTTTTATTTTTTAAAAAAACGTTAAATTTTATTTTACTTTTACTCAGTTTTTTTTTTGTGACTTTTCTAGTTTTTTTTTTAACTTTTCTTATTTTTCTTTTTAACCGAGTATTTTTCTTGAGTTTATTTTTGGTTTTTTTACGCTTTTTTTTCATAACAAGGACATAAAATTTATCAATTTATTGCTGATAAATATAGTCTCTTGTATTTGGTGTTGATGTATTTTTTTTGGTTAATTGAAATTGAAATACAACCTGATCGCCCCATTTAAATGCCATTTCACAACCTGCTAGATAAAATTCCCACATTCTAAAAAAACGTTCATCAAACATCTCTAAAACTTGGTTTTTCTTACTTAAAAATCTTTCTTTCCAATTTCTAAGAGTATGAGCGTAATGCATTCTCAAAACCTCAATATCCGAGATCAATAAACCTGACTTTTCTATTGGTGATGATACTTCGCTTAAACTTGGAGTATATCCTCCTGGAAAAATATACTTAGTTATCCATGGATGTGGATTTCTTGGTGGCATACTTGAACCGATTGTATGAATTAATGCTACACCATCATCTGCCAATAATTTTGATACAGTGTTAAAATATGTTTGATAAAATTTTCGACCTACATGCTCAAACATTCCTACACTAACTATTCGATCAAATTTTTCATTGAGTTGTCTATAATCTATTAAACGAAAATCAAGTTGATTTTCTAAATTTAATTCCTTAGCTTTATCTTTACTATATTTGAGTTGATTTTCTGAAAGCGTAATACCCACTACCTCGCACTTAGATTGTTTTGCAATTTCCATCGCTAAAGTTCCCCAGCCGCTCCCAATGTCTAAAACTCTTTGGTTTGGTTTTAAATTCAGTTTCTTTATTATATGATTAATTTTATTTTCTTGAGCTTGTTCTAAAGAATCGTTTTCATTTTTAAAATAAGCACATGAATATTGTCGTTTTTTATCTAAGAAAAGATCATACAGTTTTTCAGAAATGTCATAGTGATGAGCGATATTTCTTTTTGATTTTTTTATCAAATTAAAATTTGTAAGAGTTCTATAAAATCCTTTTATTTGATTAAGAGCTTTACTATAAAAATTTATTTCACCTCTACCGATATTCTCTAATGCAATTTCTAAAAATTCTGTCAAACTACCATTTTCTATTAATATTGAACCGTTAGCATAAGCTTCTCCAAAATATAGATCTGGATGCAGAAGTAATTTATAATGTAGTTTTTTATCTAAAATCTTTAATATAATGGGATTTGATTTTAATGGTTTCCCAATCGTATATTGATTTTTATTTGCATCAATTAAAATAAAACCATCTTTTCTTATCAGCTTATTTAAAAAATTAATAAGTTTCATGAATTAAGCTACTTTTAATAATTCACAATTAAAATCTAGTTTCTTCAATTCTTCAAGTAGTTTATTTTTGTCATTATCATTGAGTAAATCGAGAGGTGGCAATATATTTTTAAATGATTCATCTTTTTCTGATAGGTAACTGTGTAAACCTGAAATTAAATTATATTTATCAAAAGCTTTTCTTACATCACATAGCTTATCGTTATGAGCTTGATTTTTCTTATTAATGAAATCATCATAAACTTTTCTAGATAAATTTGCAGTTACGTTGCAGGTTGCAGTAATTATTCCTGAGCAACCAATTTCTAATCCTTTAAGAAGCTTCAATTCAGAACCTGGCAAAACTGAAAAGTTTTCTATATTTAAACTTTCAAATAAATTATATGAACTATCTTTTACACCGACAATGTTTTCAGGGAAAAAACTAACCAATTTTTTAACACAATCCTCACTAAACTTATAACCTGAGAGTTTCTCAAAATTATATAAAATAATCTTACTTTTAGAAACTTTCTCAATTAAATTTTTATAAAATCTTATTACATCTTTATCCTCATACATATAATAAGCGGGAGGCATTATTAAGAAATTATTAAAGTTAAAGGAGTTACTCAATCTTATGAATGAAATATTATCCTGTAGAGAGTTAAGTCCTGTACCAATAATAAATTTGTCTTTAAAATGACTCTTGGAAGCTTCTTCAACTAGGTGAGTCTTTTCCTCTAATGAAATTAATTGGGACTGTCCAGTGCTACCAAATAAAACTGCCCCGTGGCACCCGCTTTTAATTAAATTTTCAGAGTGTCGAATGGTTTTGGTTACATCTAATTTTAAATTATGATCTAAAATAGATATTGAAGCCGCATAAATGCCATTAAATTTACTCATAAATTGAGCTTATATAAAAATAAAAATTTAGTAAACATATAAGATAATTTATGAAAATTTTAATTGTTCAAAATCGAAAAGGTATTGGTGACCTAATTATTTTTTTACCTTTTATTGAGGCCTTGGCAAAAAAATTTTCAACTAAAGTTTATCTTCTTGTGAAGGAAAATTCAAAAGCATTAGAAATAATAGGAAATAATAAATATGTTAAAGAAATCATTATCCTTGATAGGGACAACAAAAAAAATAATGGCATTCACGACGGTATTTATGGAACATATAGATTAATTAAAAATTTAAAAACTTATAAATTTGACAAAATTTTTATTTTTAATTCATCCCTAAGGTTTAATTTAATTGCAAAATTGTCGTCTATAAAGAATATTCATCAATATCCGTTATTTTTAAAAAAAAATCAAAATATAACCAAAACGGCACAGAAATTTCTGAAAACAGAATTAGGAATATATGTTGAGAGTGATCCTCAAATTTTTATAAATAAAGAACATGTAGAAAATATAAAAATTAATTACAAAATATTGGCGCACGAGAAAAATATTCTCTTGGGTATCGGTGGTTCAGGTGAAACAAAACGTATTCCTGCAAGTACTTATCTACAATTTATGGATTATTGTAGCAAAAAATATGAGTGTCGTTTTTTTTTAGCAACCGGAAAAAATAATGATGAACAGAAAATATTAAGTGAAATATTTAATTCTAAGTTTAAATCTAAATGCTTAAAGCTTGATGAACTTGAGCTAAATGAAACTCTCCCATTTATTAAAAATTGTAATATATCAATTTGTAATGACTCAAGTTTTAGTCATTTGTCTGCTGCATTAGGTCTCCCAACTATAGTTTTGATGGCAGATACACCAATAATTTACGGTAGTTATAGTCCTAGAATGCATCCAATAATTCCTGAGGGAGTAAAAGAAGTAAGGCACAATACACTTGGTAAAGATAAAATAAGCGCCACAAAAATTTTCGAAAAATTTGAAACTTTAATTAATTAGGCTATATCTCTTATTACAATTTCTTTTGCCTCGTTTACTATTGATGCTAATCTAGATAACTCTGGACTAACATCTGGGTGAATTTTTTTCATAATTTTTTTATATGAATTTAAAATTTCGTCTTTTGAATATTTTTTACTCGGTTCTAAGTTAAGAATTTTGTAAGCTTCCTCTCTAGAAATATTTTGCGTATTAAAATTTGAGCCTGATTGATTAAAATTGAATCTTCCTGAATTTTTTAATATTCTTAATAAACTCCAGAATCTCAATATTTGAAGCAAAGTAAATCCTGCTTTAGTCTTTACTAATGGTAGTACCATCATTAAAAAAGGCAAAGAAAAGATGAATCTGCCTGCATATGCCATTACAACAGCTAAAATTATGGAGGAAATAATTACAAAAGTTCTAATACTTTTTGAGATTTTAGCACTTGATGTTTTTATAAACCAATTAAGAACCAAGTAGAGTAGGACAAAAATTAATAGTGTTAAAAAAAAAATATTCATATAATAAGTTTGCATGAAAATACCACAATTAGCAAAAAAATTAGAAAAAAAATCTTGTCACGGTACTGTTTGGGAGGATAATTATAGCTGGATCCATCAAAAAAATATTCTAGAGGTTTTAAAAGATGGATCAAAATTGATACCTGAAGTTAGAGAATATCTAGAGAAAGAAAATGCATATACAGAATTTCACCTAAAAGATACTAAAAAACTTCAAAAAGAATTATTTCACGAAATTAAGGGTAGGATCAAATTAGATGATGAGTCCTTACCATTTAAAGATAAAAAATATGTTTATTGGACAAAAACCACCGAAAAAGGAAACTACTCAATCAAATTAAGAAAAAAAATTGGTAGTGATGAAAATGAAGAAATTTGGAATGGGGATAAAGAAAAAGACAATTTAAAAACAGAATATTTTGGTGTTGGTGATCTAGAGGTAAGCTGGAATGATGAATTTTTAGGATATTCTTTAGATTTAAAAGGATCTGAATATTATTCAATTTTTATAAGAAATATTAAAACAGGAAAATTTATCACTGAAGAAATTAAAGATACCTCTGGATCTATTCTTTTTAGCCTAGATGATAAATTTATTTTTTACTCAAAACTAGATAATAACCATAGACCAAGAAAAATTTTCAGACATAAATTAGGTACCTCCATTAAAGAAGATGTTCTCATTTTTGAGGAAAAAACTGAGGCGTTCACAGTAAGTATAGGTTTAAGCGCAGATGAAAAATATTACTTTATTGTTAGTTCTGATCACAATACCTCTGAGCAATATTATTTTTCTGTCAATGAACAAAATCCTAAACCAAAGTTAATCCAAAAAAGAGAGAAAGGTATTATATA
>MDSZ01019986.1_pt1 | contig 12211 bp, 4 predicted proteins | sample 811201 | NCBI WGS metagenome assembly MDSZ01 (sample SAMN05326647, study PRJNA326480) | marine metagenome | isolation source: seawater | place: Indian Ocean: North | collected 2010
TACGACCAATACTGTGGATTCTTTAGGGCGTTTTGTTGATCCCGAAAATAGATGGGGAGGTATTATGAGAGGTCTGACAACAAACGATTTTGAATTAGCCAATATTGAATTTATTCAGTTTTGGGTGTTGGACCCATTCAATCAAGATGCTGAAAATGTGGATACACTTGCATTTCACAATGGAGGTGATTTATATTTTAACTTAGGTAATATTTCGGAAGACGTACTTCCCGATTCTAGAAAAAGTTTTGAAAATGGTCTTCCGGGACAGGGCGTTTCAGTAAATGACAATTTAGATACAACAGAATGGGCGAAAATTTCTACGCAACAGGTTGTTGTAAACGCCTTTGATAATGACCCTGCATCAAGATTAAATCAAGATGTAGGACTAGATGGATGGAATAATACTGAGGAACAAATTGCCTTTGAAAATTATGTGAATTGGGTAAATAATAATCCCAACCTAACAGCAGTTACTAAATCGAGAATGATTGCCGACCCTTCAAATGATGATTACAATTATTATTTAGATGACAATTATGATAATATTGAAGCAGACATTTTAAACAGATATAAACGTTTTAATGGAATGGAAGGAAATTCCCCTACAACGGAAATGTCAGATACGGCAAATGCAAATGGGTACCCAACACAAGGCTCTAACATGCCCGATATTGAAGACATTAATCAAGACAATAACTTATCGGAAACAGAAAGCTATTTTCAATATAAAGTAAGCATGCGCCCCGAGGACATGCAAGAAGGTAAAAATTACATCACGAATAAACAGACATACCAAAATGGTAATAAAACAGAGGTATGGTATCAATTTAAAATTCCAATCACAGATTTTGAGAAAAAGGTGAATGGAATTCAAGATTTCAGATCAATTCGATTTATGCGTATGTTCTTAAAGAATTTCGACGAGGAGGTTGTCTTAAGATTTGCGAGACTGGAACTAATTAGAGGAGAATGGAGACGGTTTCTTGAGGATCTTAGTCAGCCAGGACTTAGCATACAGCAAGATCCAAACTTGACGACATTTAATATCGGTGCAGTAAATGTTGAAGAAAATGATCAGAGGAGTCCCGTTAAATATGAAATTCCACCTGGTATTGTTAGAGAAATTGATCCCTCTCAAGTATATCAGCGCCAGATGAATGAGCAGTCTTTGGTTTTGGATATTTGTAATCTGCAAGACGGAGATGCTAGAGCAGCCTACAGAAATGTTCAATTTGATGTGCGAACATACAAGAAATTAAAAATGTTTGCCCATGCAGAAGAAGTTGTTCCAAATACCTTAAAAGATAAGAATCTTACCATGTTTGTCCGATTGGGTACAGACTTTGTTGACAATTACTATGAATACGAGTTACCTTTAGATGTAACTCCCTGGGGGTCAACAAACCCTGAGGACATCTGGCCTGAAACCAACAATATCGAAATTGTATTTGATGACCTTATTCAGATTAAAAAAGACCGTAATCAAGATATTGAACAAGGTGCGAGTGGGATTTCATATATCGTTGAATACTCCAAAATAGATCCAAAAAATTCCAACAGAAGAATTAAGGTCAAAGGAAGTCCAAACCTCCAAGGACTAAAAACAATAATGGTAGGAGTTAGAAACCCTTTAAAAAATGACCCGAACAATATTTGGCAACCCGATAATGGTGAATCTGAGTGCGTGATCGCATGGATTAATGAATTAAGATTGACTGACTTTGTCAGCGAGGGAGGTTCGGCAGCAGTCGGACAAGTACAGGTGCAACTTGCGGACTTTGCCAACATCAATGCTTCAGGAAATTATTCAGGAATCAACTGGGGAAGTGTTGACAGCCGTGTACAAGACAGACAACGATTCGAGCAAATTGGATTTGACTTTAACTCAAGTATACAACTTGGACAGTTCTTCGGTAAACAAGCGAGGGTATCATTACCTTTCTTTTATGGTTATTCACTTGGAATCATTAATCCTGAATTCGACCCTTTCAATCCTGATATTAAACTTTCAGATTATGATCCAGTAACTAGAAAGCAAAGAGCAAAATTAGGTCAAGATTTCAATGAAAGAAAGTCATTTAATTTTTCAAATGTCAGAAAAGAAGCTAAAGCAGGTTCAAAAAATCATTTTTGGAAAATATCAAATTGGAACGCAAGTTACGCTTATGCTGAAAATCTTCAGAGAGATTTTAATACCAAAAGCGACTTAACAAAAACTTGGACAGGAGCATTAAATTACAATTACACATTTAAAGGGAAACCATTTCAACCATTCAGAAAATGGAAACCTGTTCAAAAATCAAAATATTTAAAGCTTATTAAGGACTTTAATCTGTACTTAATGCCAAAAAACATCTCATTTACAAATGACTATTCGAGAATATATAATGAGAGGCAGGTAAGAAACAATCTCATTCCCGATTATGAATTTGCGCCTATATTTTTGAAAAGATTTGACTGGAACCGGAACTATCAAATAGGATATGATATTACGAGAAACTTAAAAACGAGTTTTTCCGCTTCGAATAAATCCATCTTTGAGGAGGGAAATAATAGTGTTGATCGAGTTAACAACCCCGAAGGATACCAAGAGTTTTTAGATACCATTAGGTCACAAATGTCTACCTTAGGTAAGACCATGGAATACAATCACAATTATTCGATTAATTATAAAATTCCATTTGATAAATTCCCACTTACCAATTGGATTAATGCCAATATCAAATATACCGGAACATATAACTGGGCAAGAGCACCACTAGGTCAAAGTGAGTTTGGCAATACCATTCAAAATAATCGAAACATCAACACAACCGCACAAGCAAATTTTGTGAATTTGTATAATAAGGTGCCGTTTTTAAAGAAAGTGCTTGCTGACGGAAGAAGTTCTAGGGGTAGAATAAATCCAAGAAACGGTCCTGGAAGTAGATCAAATGGAGAATCCGAGGAAGAAACGAATAATAATAAGGATAAAGAAAAATGGGAGTGGATAAAAGTTGATGACTTAGAACCAGACAAACCTCTTGATTCTATGAGTCGTGAAGAAAAAAAGGCTTACAAGAAAAAGAACAGAGCCCACAAAAAGAAAAAGAGAAAAGAATTACGTGCGAAACGAAAGGTACTTAAAGTAGCAGGATTTGCAGCTCGTTTGATTATGACTGTACGAAATGTTTCAGGGACATACAGCCTTAGTGACGGTACAATATTACCTGGGTATAATGAAGAAACACGATTCTTAGGAATGAACTCAACTACTACTCCTTTAACTGGATTTATTTTTGGTCAGCAAGGTTATGATGTTTTTGGTAGAAAAAATGATTACAGTGTATCAAGTTTGGCAACACAGAATAATTGGCTCGTACAAAATGAAAATCTAAATACTCAGTACGCGATAACCCATACGAAAAACTTGAATATGAGAGCAACCCTTGAACCACTGAAAGATGTGAATATCGATTTAAATTTAAACAGAAATTACTCTCGAAATAGTGGTGAATTCTATAGATGGAATGAATCTTCTACAGAATTTGAAGGACAGAGTAGATTCGAAACCGCGACACTCACCTACTCTACTATTTCGTGGGGAACAGCATTTACAAAGCAAGGAGCAGACTATCAATCCACAGTGTTTGAGTCTTTGCTCAATAATCGAGCTGAAGTTTCACAACTTATTGGTGCCTCTAATTCAAATTCATCATTGATTAGCTCGAATGGATTCTACACTGGGTATTCTGGCACGCAACAAGATGTTGTGTTAGGTTCTTTTATGACTGCTTATAACAATACTATGATAAATAGTAGGAATATTGATCCCCTACAAAACATTCCTTTGCCCAACTGGTCAATCAACTACAGCGGGCTGACAAAATATAAGTTCACGAAAAAAATCCTCAAATCATTTATCGTAAGACATGGATATAGCTCTTCGGTTTCGATTAATGGAATGCAGACAAATTTAAATGGTACAGTTGATAATAATGGTCACCTGAACAATCTTGATATTGACAATAATTATATTCCAGAAATACAAATACAAAATGTGGTCTTATCTGAACGCTTCTCTCCCTTAATTGGAATTGATGCAAATTGGATATTGTTTGGCCATACTTTGCAAACACGATTTGAATATAAGAAGGACCGTCAATCTACATTAGCCCTGAGTAACAATCAAGTTACGGAATCATTATCTGAGGAAATTGTAATTGGTACTGCGGCTAGGATAAAGGATGTGCAACTGCCATTCAAAAATATTAAATCAAGCGATGTTAATATTAAGTTTGATTTTTCATTCCGTGACAATTTAACAGTGATAAGAAAAATTGTTGAAAACACGAATCAAGCAACTGCCGGCCAAAAAACAATGTCAATCAAGATTTCAGCAGATTATAATTTAACCAATAATCTAACCTTGATGTTTTATTATGATCAAAACTTAAATACGCCTAAAGTTCAAACAAGTTATCCGACAGGAAATATAAATACAGGATTTAAAATAAGATTTAACCTCGCTGGTGTACAATGATATCAATTAGAAAAGCAAAACCTGGAGATGAAATAGAAATATTTGCTTTAATAAATGAATTGGCATTATATGAAAAGGAACCGCATGAGATTACAAATACAGCTACTGAACTCGGAAAACATTTATTTGAAGAACATCTATGTGATGCCATAGTTGCGATTGAAAATCACAAAATCATTGGATTTGCCTTATTCTATATTTCCTATTCTACATGGAAGGGTAAATGTCTGTATTTAGAGGATTTCTATGTTATACAAGAATATCGTAAACAAGGAGTAGGATCTATGCTGTTCGAAGAAACCATCAAAATTGCAAAGTCAATAAAAGCAAAAAGACTAGAATGGCTTGTTTTAGATTGGAATGACATCGCTATTAATTTTTACAGGAAACACGGGACCACACTGGATAATAGTTGGATTAACGGAAGAATTTCCTTTGATTAGTGTTCTGTCAAAAATGAAATAATAAACGAAAAGGGCATTATTTTCAATCTTGTATCTGAAATATTCATTCTGCCCTATGTAAATAAAGTAACTTCCTACATTTATAACAGAAATAAGGAGAGACACAGGTAACTTCTTATGCGATATAATAAACTGCTTGGAGAAGCAGTTTCATTTTCTAGTTTGATAAGAGTTTAATAGTTTTAGTCGACCCACCTGGGTCAATTGCATAAGAAGTTCCTGTAACCTTAAACAAAATAAGGAGTAACACAAACAATCAATACGAGAAAGGTCGGCAACGACCTTTTTTTAATATCATAATAATCAGCTAATTACGAGCCACGACCTTGATTTACAATAATTTGAGGTAAAATTATATTCAACAAATATTACTTTGGTATGATAATAATTAATAACTTTGTTTCAAATAGGACAGGTTTCTTCTTATACATATATAAGGAACATACCGTTCTTGGTATGTCTATTTTATAGTTTGATAAGAGTTTAATAGTTTTAGCGATCCCTACGGGTTCTTGTATAAGAAGCCCTGTTCTTCTTTACATTCCAAATCACTTCATTTTATTATACAATACTGGCCTACTTGGTGAAGCGTCGTTTTTCATCGGGCTTACTTGAAGTTCAAGAATATAGTTTCCATCACGAACATCATCCGGAACATAAATAAATTCTGTTATTGTTCGGGTGACATTGGGCTCTCGTGGGACATCCCAAAATGCATGATGAAAAGCCAATTCACCTTCATCTCTTTCCTGATCTACAGAGGGTAAATCAACTAAAAGATGCTCCACTCCAAGATTTATCAGGTAATTTGCAATATTCACATCCAAAAAGGGAGGATTAGTATTGGTATAATTTGCGGTTATTTTTTCCTCTTTATTAGGGAGCGTTCTAATCACTAATGCCTTCACCCCTTCATGCAAAGTAATTTCTTTAATTTGGTTAAGAGTAATGATTTTGTTTTCAATCCCCTCAGGTTCAACAGTAATCAATTGTGCCTCAAAGAAATACGATTTTAGGACATCATTTATTGAGAAAAAATCCTCAGTGATATGTCCACAGCATTCAGTGTGGGTAATGTGAGCATGTGGATTAAACATGATGTTATTAAAATTCACTACACCCCCCTCTTTTATACTTCCAATAAAATTTTCATCTCGAACTGGCTCCATTTTTGGTGCATCTTGTCCCCAAGCAACAAGACCAGGAGTTTTATTTGTCATTTCAATTGAAATATCAATGGGTTTGGAGGTATCTATGTACTCACCTTGATTTATGTAAAAACGCATAGGCTAAAATTATATAATAATCATTAAAAAGAATTTATTCTCGATAATTCAAAACGAAACATAAGTAAATTATCTTTGTGTTATGGAACAAAACCAAGATAAGCTTAAAGAAATCATTTCTCATTCCAAAGAATATGGTTTTATCTTCCCTTCATCAGATATTTATGATGGATTAGCTGCAACATATGACTATGGGCAATTGGGCTCAGAATTGAAAAATAATATCAAACAATATTGGTGGAAGGCGATGACTCAAATGCATCAAAATATTGTTGGCATTGATGCTTCCATTTTTATGCATCCTAAAACCTGGAAGGCTTCTGGGCATGTGGATGCATTTAATGACCCTCTTATTGACAATAAAGATTCAAAAAAAAGATATCGAGCTGACGTTTTAATCGAGGATTATATTGAAAAGATCAATAAGAAAATTTTAAAAGAAATAACAAAAGCAAAAAAGCGTTTTGGAGACTCATTTGATGAAGATCAATTCAGAAAAACAAATCCGAATGTATTAAGAAATTTGTCTAAAATTGAATCCATTGAGCAGTCAATGAAAGATGCACTAGATTCAAATAACCTGGAGGCTCTCAAACAGCTGATTATTGATTTAGAAATTGCGTGTCCATTATCCGGTTCCAAAGAGTGGACAGAAGTAAGACAATTCAATTTAATGTTTGCCACTGAAATCGGCTCTGTTGCGGGAGAGGCATCTAAAATATACTTACGTCCCGAAACTGCTCAGGGTATTTTTGTCAACTTCCTGAATGTCCAGAAATCAGGACGAATGAAAATTCCTTTTGGAATTGCTCAAATAGGTAAGGCATTTAGAAATGAAATCATTGCCAGACAATTCATATTCAGAATGCGCGAATTTGAACAAATGGAAATGCAATTTTTTGTGCAGCCGGGAGAAGAGATGAAATGGTATGACTATTGGAAGTCAATGCGAGAAAAATGGCATAAAAACCTGGAGCTTGGAGATCATTTATATCGATATCATGATCATATTAAATTAGCACACTATGCCAATGCGGCTTGTGATATAGAATTTGACTTCCCTATGGGATTTAAAGAGCTCGAGGGGATACATTCGAGAACAGATTTCGATTTGAAACAACATGAAAAATATTCTAATAAAAAGTTATCTTACTTTGACCCGGAGCTGAATAAAAGCTATGTTCCTTACGTGATAGAAACATCCATTGGACTGGACAGGATGTTTCTTGCCGTATTAAGTGCTTCATTTAGTAATGAAACATTGGACGATAAATCCAAAAGAATTGTATTAAAAATTCCTCCGGCTTTGGCTCCTGTAAAGGCAGCCATATTACCACTTGTAAAAAAGGATGGACTACCTGAAATAGCAGAGGACATTTTAAATCAATTAAAATTTGACTATAATGTTCAAATTGACCAGAAGGATTCAATAGGTAAAAGGTATAGACGACAGGATGCTATTGGTACACCTGTTTGTATAACTATTGACCATGATACAAAAAATGACAATAGTATTACAATAAGATATAGAGACACCATGAAACAAGAAAGGATATCAATTTCAGAACTACCTGAAATTCTCAATCAGGAGCTTGGATGGAAAAGTCTTCTATCAAATTTAACGGAATAGCCCTTGAAATATCCAATACTTTATTTATTTATTGTATACTGTTTTCCATTTGTTCATGGACAAATGATCCTTAATCAAAATGGAGAAGCTTTCACAGGTGACCCATTTTTTAATGCTGATTTCATTCAGCGCAACAAGATAAAAACCATAAAAGGTCAATACTCATTTAAAAAAAATAAAGACCTCATACGGTCTGTTCCCGGAAGCTATATCTATGAGTTTAATGAGGAAGGAAGACTAATTGCATCCATTGATATACGATGGAATGGAAAAAGCCTAGATACTACATTAAAACATTACGAATACAACAAGCAAGGTTTAATTATTAGCCTCAAAAAAAGTGAAGATGGTGGTGTCACTTTAGTTGAATATAAACGAGATAGCCTAAATAGAATTGTATGTAAATCAAATTACAGGGTAATCCTAAATCAATTAGGTAAAGTAATTAAAAAAACATCCATGAATAGTGAGTCCATGAGTTATCACAAAGAAAAAAAAACAACGTATAATTCGTACAATCTTCCTTACTTAATTTCTTATGATGAGTACAATGAAGATGGTTATAAAATTCGCACTATTGATAAATTAAAAATGGGTGGCACAGTATACAAAAAAGACTTTTCCTACAATGAAAAAGGTTTATTAATGAATATTAAAACTTTCTATGATAAGCATCCCGAGCCTGTTGAAGAATATGACTTCAAATATGACGTATTTGGAAACATCCTAGAAAGACAAGAATACAAACAAGGTGTGTTGATTAGAGATTTTCAAATTATCTTCGACACAAAAACCGGCCTATTACATTCCATTATTGACAGAAATCCGGTAACAAATTTTATGTCGATTGTGAGATTTACGGAATATAAATATTATCAATAAAGCATTAACAAATCTTTAACATTAAAGATTATATTACTGATATTCAGATATTTACAATCACATTTGTGTCGTAATTTTAACAAAATTTGTTTTTTTGAGTAACTTGGCATAATTATTATGCTTTTAAAGCAAAACCACATATATGAAAAATTTCTACACCCTTCTATTTAGTCTACTTATTTCGTTTACAGTGACCTCACAGGTTGTTACCAATTATAACTCCAAATGGTTTCTTGGATTTAATACGGGTGCGACATGGAGTTGTACCGATGTCGATGATTCCTGGATGTGGAGAAATAATGAAAATTATCTTGGACCAGAGACAAAATATGAATCTCCCTGGGGATGGGGATTAACCTTAGGTAAATCCTTTAATTACGATTATGGTAATATCTTCAGTTTCGATTTGAGAGGAAGATATCTTCGAGGGCGCTGGTATGGTCAGAATTCCATGATGGATTCGATTTCTATGGACGATTTTGACCCTACAATTAATGTAAATGATGCTAGTGCTCATCAATTGGCTCAATTGTATCAAAATAATTATGGTGGGTATTATCATAATTACGAAGCAGATATTCATCGGATTGCGTTAGAACTGGTTCTCCATTTCAATCGATTTAGAGAAAAAACAAGAATAGACCCATATATTTTCGGTGGAGTGGGACTTACTTTTAAGAAATCGATGGGAGATTTTTTAGATGTCAATGGTAACTTATACGACGAAACCACACTTATGAATCATAATCTAGATTTAGATTATGAAACACAACTTAATCCCAACGAAAATTTAGTTCATTTTATGCCTAGCGCCGGTTTTGGTATTGGATATCAAATTGCACCTCGGGTTTCTCTTGGACTTGAGCATAAGACAACTTTTACACTAAAAGATCAATTTGATGGTGTGATTTCAGAAACGCCAAGATTGAAAAACGACTGGTATCACTACACCTCAGGGTACATTAGATTTAGACTAGGTGGAGGTAATGGATCCTCAGGATCTTCTTCAAATCAGTCAAGCTCGAATTATTCAACCAATCCTAATTCAAATGGTTTTACTTCGAATTGTCCAGGACCAAACGTAAGTATTTACAACACGCAAAATCAAACGGTGAGCAACAGAACCATTCAGATTTCAGCGAAAATCACCAATGTGTCAAATGTAAACGAGATTAAACTTATGGATGGGAATAGAATGCTTCTGCCTTTCGAGTTTGACAGCTATTCAAATAAGCTTAGTGCTGTTGTTAATTTAAATTCTGGAAGCAATACTTTCTATATCAAAGCAAATAACAATTGTGGTTCTGATATGGAACAATTTAATATTACTTATGCTGATTGTCTCCCTCCTGATGGATATTTTATAAGCCCATCTCAAAATGAGACCAATCTTGAGCTTTCTAATTATCAGATTAAGGCACACTTAAACAACATTAAGAATGCGTCAATGATTAAACTATACATTAATAATGTTCAAGTTTATGGTTTTAGTTTTGACGTCAATACAGGTACATTTGAAAGCGACCTTACTTTGTCTTATGGAAGTAATAATATTCGCATTGAATATGAAAACCCTTGCGGAGAGGGAACAATCGAAACCAATATAAATTATATTGAATGTTCGAGTCCAACAATTGAACTTTTGAACCCAACAGCCTCTGGTTCAACAACCAACGATCGTATTTATCAAGTTCGTGCACGGATTGAGGGAACTGAAGATGAAAATGGTATTAATACTAGATTGAATGGTGCTCTTTTAAATAAGTCTGATAAGCAAAATTGGAAATTAGATATCACCCCTGTTGATTACAGCATCCTGACATTCAACGTAAACTTAATTAATGGAATCAACACCATAAGTATTGAGGTAAATAACGACTGTGGAAGTGAAACCATAACATTTACTCTTGACCTGGAAAATTGTAACGCTCCTGAAATTAATATCATGTCGCCGATCACGGGAAATACTTTTCAAAATTCTACAGTTGATCTTGCAGCACAAATTTTAAATGTTTCTAATGCTACAAATATTACCTATCAACTCAATGGACAGGTACTACAGGGAATTAGTTATAATTCAGCGAATCAAACAAGCTCAGGGACAATTAATTTATCTCCAGGAGACAATTATATCACGATTTCAGCAAGTAATGATTGTGGAAGCGATGTAGAAACCACACATATTATTTTTGACGAATGCAAAACTCCAGTTATCAATGTACTGAGCTCAATTATTGAGGTAACAAATAGCAACTTTACATTTCAGGCCTCAGTTGGCAATATGCCTTCTCAAAATGGCTTGTCTCTTGTTCTGAACGGTCAAAATATAAATTACAGCTACATTAATGGAATAATTACGACGCATGTAACTCTTCAGCCAGGTCAAAATAACTTCACTTTGACTGCAGTAAGACCATGCGGGCGAGACACTGAGAATTTCAGTGTAATATACAATAGCTGTAAGACTCCAACGATTACATTTGATTCGCCATCCGTATCGAATAGTGTTTCGGATGATTCGCAAGTTCTGATAACAGCGAGTACAACAAACATTGAATTTCCGAATCAATTAACAATTACGCACAACGGAAACACTGTCCCTTTTGCATTTGCAAATAATAAAATCAAGTTGATTGTTGTGCTGAACGAAGGAACAAATTCGATAAAAATTGAAGTTTCAAACCCGTGTGGTGAAGATGAAGAAAGTATAAACATCAATTATGAGCCTTGCCTAATTCCAAATATCATTTTTGGAGGCAATATGGCAGCAATGATTTCTTCAACTGTCTTTAATTCACCAATATCGACAATACCAATTAGCTGTACAATCGAAAATTACACTCCTAACACCAATGTCGTATTGACTAATAATGGTGTTATTGTTCCGAAGCATTTATATCAAATTTACAATGGAACTCTCAATGGAACAATTAATTTATCCAATGGAGTAAATACAATCACGATTCAGGCGATCAGTCCTTGCGGTTCAGACTCAGAAAATTTAGTCGTAAGTTATCAAGCAGAAATCTCAAACCCGAATACACCAATTTCAGATGAGGAGGGTGAGGAAGAGGAAAATCCCAATACCATTGACAATGAAGACAACAATGGCAACGGTAACGGTAACGGTAACGGTAACGGAAATAATGGTCATGGAAACAATGATGACGGCGTAGATGTCTCTAATCCTGGTCAAGGTAATGAAGGGCCAAACGGTCAAGAAAATCAAAGCGGTGATGTCGATGACGAAGGTCAAGGAAACGGAGCTGATGCTGGAAATAACTCTCAAGAGGAAGATGAATCTAACGATGAGGGTGATTCAAATGTAGGAAACAATGGCAACGGTAACGGTAACGGAAATAATGGTAATGGAAACAATGATGACGGTATAGATGTCTCTAATCCTGGTCAAGGTAATGGAAGA
>MDSZ01022259.1_pt1 | contig 12210 bp, 7 predicted proteins | sample 811201 | NCBI WGS metagenome assembly MDSZ01 (sample SAMN05326647, study PRJNA326480) | marine metagenome | isolation source: seawater | place: Indian Ocean: North | collected 2010
AGACGGTGTTTTGCTCAAACAATACTGCAAAGCAGGCGATGAAGTTCCCGTCGGTGGTGCTATAGCCGCCATTGGCGAAGCGGGAGAAAGTGCTCCAAAGGTAGACAATACTTCAAACGCCTCAGGCAAAAATGAACCTGAATCTACATCTGATACCGTCAATCCGAAACCACCAAGCCCAGCTAAGGCGGAACCCCCAGCCAGTGAACCCACCGTTCAAGCAGATAGCCCCCCTCCAGAAACAAGCTCAGCGGAAGGCTCAGACCGAATTAAAGTTTCTCCCCTCGCTCGGAAAATGGCTCAATCTCAAGGCATTGATCTCAGTCAAATCAAAGGCTCAGGGCCCAACGGACGCATCGTGAAAGCCGACCTCGAAAGCCCTTCCACTCCTGCCAACCAAGCCACAAGTCCTTCCGTTTTTCTCAGCACAGATAATTCTGTACCCGTTGCCAGTCCGAGTCTCGAAGCGATGGAACTGCCGGTTTCCAACATGCGGAAAAGTATCGCCAGTGCACTCGTCGCGTCAAAAACGCAAGCTCCACACTTCTACCTTCAAATTGAAGTCAATGGTGCACCCTTAGCCACTCTCAGGCAAGAATTGAATCAACGCCTATCCGCGCTCAAGCCCGAACAAGGTGGTATAAAATTTTCTGTCAATGACCTCACCCTTAAAGCAGCAGCAGAAGCGATTAAGCGTGTTCCTGCAATCAATCGCTCCTGGGAAGGAAACCGCATTGTCCAACATCCCAATGTCGATCTCGCCTTTGGAGTTGCAATTGATGACGGTCTCGTCACCCCCGTCATTCGTGCGGCAGAGACTAAGAGCTTACGACACGTCAGTTCTGAAGCGAAACAGTTAATTGTCAAAGCACGAGAGAAAAAACTGTCCCCAAATGAAATGAGTGGCTCAACTTTCACTGTGACCAACTTAGGGATGTTTGGCATCTCCGACTTTTATGGAATCATCAATCCAAATAATGCAGCGATCTTAAGTATCGGAGCGACTCTAAAGCGTCCCATCGTCAATGAAAAAGACGAAATTGTTATTGGTCAAACGATGAAAATCGGATTGTCCGGAGATCACCGAGTGATCGATGGAGCGGTTGGGGCCCAATACCTGCAAGCACTGAAAGAAATTTTGGAAACGCCCGCTCTAATGCTGGTCTAAGAAACTTCCAAAGCTCTTTTCATTTCTGCTTCTCCATCTGCCTGCCCACGCTTTTTACTTTAAAAATTGGCTTCCTTCTTCATGATGCCCATCATAGTTTGCCACTGAGCCCATCGCCAAAGTTCGAGACTCACAGGCCCTAAAATAAACCGTTTTCTCGATCTAACTATGACTCAAACTAACCAAACTGTTCTTAAGCGACTGCGCAATCACGCAGAAAAGCGATTGGTTTTTAAACCCGGTATACCAAGGAATCAACAACTCGCCTCCTATAAGCGCTACCTAGAGCTCGAGAACGAAATGCTCAAGCGCTCGCACCGCAAAGGTGGCTCAGGCAAAGAAATTTGTCAAATGCGGGCAACGATGATTGATGTTGTCGTGGAAAATCTATTTCTCTCTGCCTTAGATTTATATCTCACCCGCCACGGCCGCTTGAAGTTTCGCATGTCGGTCATCGCCACTGGTGGCTACGGCCGAGCTGAGCTTAACCCACACAGCGATATCGATATCCTCTTTTTATACCCCGAAGACGCAGCTTCCAAGGGACTCGATCAATTCAAAGAATTAATGGCTGAAGAAATCCTTTATCCCTTATGGGACTTGGGTCTAAAAGTCGGTCACGCCTCACGCAACACTCAAGAAGTCCTCAGTGAAATCAATCAAGAGATACAATCCAAAAATGCCATCCTCGAATCGCGCTTTATCTGTGGCTCAAACGGCCTCTTTAAAACCATGCTGCAGAGCTTCACCAATCACTTAAAAGCAGATCAATCCATCGAATATATTGAACAGCGCTTAAAAGATGAGAGCGATCGACACCATAAGTTTGGTAAGACCGTTTTTCTACAAGAGCCCGACATCAAAAATGGCGTGGGTGGCCTGAGAGATTATCAGAATATTCTTTGGATCGCTAAAATAAAATTTGGCTATCAGTCCTACAAAGACCTCGCAAAGCACAAGTTACTCCGCTCAGATGAGCGCAAGACGATTGAAAAAGCCTATGATTTTCTATTGCGCGTACGCAATGAGCTACACTACGAAAACAAACGCCCAACGGATAAACTCAACCTCGAGCAACAAATTCCAATCGCCACCCACTTGAGCTACCCGCAAAAAAATGAAATCGATCGTTTAAACGCCTTCATGCAAGACTACTACTCCTCTGCTCGAACGATTTATTCAATTTGCGAACTTTTAAAAGAACGCTTATTCATCTTAGAAAAAAATAAGCTTAAGCGCTATTCCTTTTTCGATGCCTTGCTCGCCCATCAAAAGAAACGCATTAAAGAAATTGACGGCTTTAATCTTCAAAAAGGCATTCTCTATACAACGCGTAACGATATTTTCCAGAAAGACCCAAGCCGTTTGATTCGCGTCTTTCGTATTGCACAACAGTTTAACGTCAAACTCGATGTAAGGCTCAAACAAAAAATCACCAATTCGATTCCGCTGATCAACAGTCAACTCCTCCATAGCTCGGATGCAGCTGAAAGTTTTAAGGCTATTTTAAATGCCCCAGGTGAAGTCTATCCCATCCTTAAAGAGATGCATTTTCTCGGTGTTCTCGGTCGCTACATTCCAGAATTCGGTCGACTGACCTGCCTAATTCAGCACGAATACTACCACCGTTACACCGCAGATGAACACGTCCTCCGTACCATTCGTCACTTAGACAATGTCTATCAAAAAACTCTCCCGATGGATGTTCCCTATGAAAAAGAATTGAGAAAAACAATAAAGCCACGCCTGCTCTACATCACTCTACTCTTACACGACATTGGAAAATCAGACGGCATCAAAGGACATGCAGAAAGTGGGGCTATCCAAGCACAACCCGTACTCGATCGACTTGGCATTAATCAGGAAGATCAAGAAAAAATTCTCTTTATTATTCGAAATCATTTAGAAATGGCACGATTCTGGCAACGTTATGATATAGATGATCTTCAAACTGCAATTTCATTTTCAGCAATTGTTAAGAATACACAACTCTTGCGCTATCTATGCGTTCACACCTATTGCGATGCCAAGGGTACGGCTCCCAATCTTTGGAATAATTACAAAGATAGTATGCACCAAACCCTCTTTCAACGCACGCTTAAGTACCTTGAAAACAAATCTAAAGAAACGACCTCTATTGGAGAATACAGGGCTATGTTAAAAAAAGATGTCTTACAATTATCGCTGGGTAAACTGCCTGAAGAAGAGGTGGAAGCCCACTTCAGCTTACTCCCCGAACGCTATTTTGTAAATACGGATGCTCAAGAAGCCATCCTGCATTTAAACATGATTAACCAGCTGCTTGCGCAGATTCAAAATGCCGAATCCATTGGGGCACTAGCCCCCATCATAGACTGGCGAGATGATATCAATTCCGGGATGTCAATCATCAACGTAGTTACTTGGGATCGCGCGGGCTTATTTTATAAGCTAGCCGGAGCCCTTACCTTATCTGAACTGGCAATTATATCCACCCGAGCGATTTCTCGAAAAGATCACATCAGCATCGATACCTTTTACGTGGTTGATTTAAATGGGCAAATGGTCAATCAAGCGAAGACAAAAAAACTCTTTAAGGAAAAAGTTGAAAGCGTTCTCATTCAGGGGAAAGATCTATCCGAAGAAATTTTTGCCCTCGAACAAAAGTACCGTTCAGAGCAACATAAAGAAAGCAAGCTTCCCTCACCCTTCCCACCTTCAATTGAAGTCTATCATGAACTCTCATTGAATCGCACTATCATCGAAGTCCAGGCTAAAGACGATATCGGCTTACTCTTTAAAATAACTAAATTGGTCACAGAAAAAGGCTTTGATATAAGCTTCGCTCGAATTGCTACCGAACGTGGGATCGCGATGGATACCTTTTATATTGAAAACTTGAATCTAAACGAATCAGCAAAGACGTCTGATTTACTTGAGCTTCGCAACGAGATTGAGCAAATTATTCAAGGCAATGAATAATGCGTCCTAATAACTTGATTCTTTTTCAAGTTATTGAAATATAAGGACCATGAAGCACGGAGAAAGCCGTAGAGATATCATTGATTGCCTCAACGAAATCAATGCCACAATTTATGAGTCCTATCAATTAGACAACGCCTTTCAAACGATTCTGTCCAAAGCTTGCCAATTCTTTAGGGTAGCGGCAGGCTTAATAGCTGTCATCAATGAAGACAGAGCGCATCTCGAAATTGAAGCGCATCTTGGAATAACCAAGGATGCCGAACCCATTCCTTTGAATATGGGCATTGTTGGATGGACAGCTTTTAATCGAAAAGCACGGCTGATTGAAAACTTCAAAGCAGACAGTTCTCATACACCCTTTGTGCCCTTGGCGCAATCTGGATTAAGCCTCCCTATGATGGTGGATAATAAAGTAATCGGCGTTCTCTATCTAGAAAAAACTGATTCGCCCACCTTTCAGCCTAAAGATTTAGAAATAGGCCGCCTCTTCGCAAGCGAAGCGAGCAAAGTACTTTCAAAAATCTGGTTACTTAAACAACTCAAAAGTAAGAACGAACAATTGCATTCACTGATCAAGTTAAACCGAAAGCTGGCAGCCAAACTGGATTGGCATTCGATTTTAAACAGCCTTGCTCAGGAAGCCAACAGCTTATTAAATTCACATTCCTGTGCACTCTTTCTCTTTAATGCCCAGAAGACCCATTTAGACTTACACAGCATGGTTGGTCCTAAAGGGATGACCGAAGACTCCAGTCAAATTGATTTAAGAGACAGTGCCATCGGCGGAGCAGTTCGACGCAAAAAACAAATCGAAATCCACAACATTCTCTATACTGAAGAAAATGCCTTCAACCAAATTATCCTCAGAGATAAACTGCATTCCATGTTGGTCACACCGATCATTTTTCAAAATGAAGTTATCGGCGTTCTCAATACTTACACCGACGAAATGCACCGATTTAGCAATGACGAAAAACAAATTGCCCTCGCCCTTGCCGACCTGGGTGCCATGACACTAGAAAACGCTCGCCTCTACGAGAAAACTTTCGCAAGTGAAGAAATTCTGCGAAAAAATGAAAAACTCACCACCCTCGGTTTGCTCTCCGCGGAAATTGCTCACGAAATTCGCAACCCACTGACAGTGATTAAACTGCTTTTCCAAACCCTAGATTTAAAATTTCCAGATAGCGATCCACGTGCCCAGGATGCCATTCTCATCACAGAAAAAATCAATCACCTTGAAACCATCGTGGAACGCGTTCTCGGCTTCAGCCATCGAAACCACAGTACAAAAGCCACTTACTGCCTCTCAAAATTGACCGAGGAATCCCTGCAGCTTGTCCGTTTAAAACTCAATCAACTAAAAATCAGCGTCCATCTAGAGAAACCTGAGGAAGAGATCTACATTGATGCAAATAAAGGACAGATTCAACAAGTTATGCTTAATCTGATTTTCAACGCCAGTCAGGCCATGCCTAAATCCGGAGGCTCCATTCACCTCAAACTCTTTAAACATAAAGAAATAGCCTACTTCACCATACGCGACACTGGGCACGGTATACCAGATGAATTCCGCGAGCGAATTTTTGAATCCTTTCTCACCAACCGAAGCGAGGGAAGCGGGCTCGGACTTTCTATCGCTCAAGGAATTTTGTCTAGCCACCGAGGAACGATTGCACTCCTAGAAAGCTCATCTGAAGGAACGACTTTTCAATTCACCCTCCCCCTATCAAAAACTTAATGCGCTTTACCCTAACCGCCTGTCTCGCACTTGCTATCTACCTTGCCTCGAGTCGCGCCGAATTAGCCGCACCCAATCTATGGTCGATTCCCTATCTCGACAAATACATTCATTTTCTTATCTTTGGGCTCTTGGCAACCAACCTGATTCGCATACCCCTATGCAACCATAAACATTTAAATAGCACACTCGCCTTTGCCCTGACCAGTCTCTACGGCTTTGCCGATGAATACCGACAAAGTTTCACACTCGGACGGAGCGTCGAACTCAGTGATGCTCTAGCTGATAGTCTCGGGGCTCTCGTTGCCACACAAATCTACGTCCGCTGGACAGCTTACCAAAATCTTCTAGAATGGCCTCTGTTATCGCTCAAGAAACTGTTCCTCGAGAGCCGAGCGAAGAAGCGGAAACGTTAAGTTTTGTGGCAATACTCGCACCGCCCCATCTGGACTGAGTAGAATATAGAGAGGAACTCCCGAACGACCGTAAGATTCCAAAGCCTCTGTGATCAAGGGATCATTATGCGTCCAATCCGCAATCAAGAGGCGAATTCCATATTTTCGGAAAAGGGCTTCCGCTTTTTTTGATTTCAAAACAAAAAATTTATTACTTTGGCAGATTAAGCACCAACTCGCTGTGAAGTCGATAAAGACCCCCTCGCCCGCCGTCAAAGCAGCGTCGACCGCTTTAGGCGACCAGGTTTCCCAGTGAAGCGAATCTGAAGCAGCCCCATTAGAGACCTCGCCAAGCGACTGGGCACGCCCGCGCCCCTCACCAGCAGCTGAATAACGTCCAGCAATGGCTATTCCAATGCCAAATGTAGCGCCCAATATTATCGTCCAAGCAATCACTACCGCCCAGCGTCGCACGCACAAGCGATGCGAAACGGAGCCCCAACGACCGTAAATCCAACTAGCAATACCCAAGAGCCACAGTAATAATAAGCCCAGTGAAAGTGCCTCCGTTCCCGCTGATTCTCCAAGCACCCAAAGAAGGAAACACGTAGTCGCCATCAGCATCCACGCCATTACCTGTCGAAACAAAACCATCCAAGCCCCCGGCTTGGGCAATAATCGAGTCACTTTAGGTATATAGGCGAAGAGTAAAAAAGGAAAGGCCATGCCAAAGCCCATTGTAGCAAATAGCAAAAGTCCCGTACTCGCCTCTAGTTGAAGGGCTAAGCCACTGACTCCGCCAATAAAGGGGCCAACACAGGGGGCACCTGCCACTGCCGCCAAGACACCCGTTAAAAAAGAAGAGCGCACACAAGGTCTATTAGATACGGGGACTGCTTGCACCCACCGCGTCAGAGTAGTCCCCCATTCAAACACACCAAAAAAATTCAAACCCAATAAAAAAAACAAAGCGATGAGCGCCGTTATGAAGTGAGGGTCTTGTAATTGAAAGCCCCACCCCACCTGTTCACCAAGCCCACGAAAAACGAATAATAATCCCGCTAGAAAAACAAAGCTACAAACCGTCCCTGCTGTATAAAATACAGCCTGTCGACGCTGTGCAGCCGCTCCAGACTCAAGCTGCTCCATTAAGCTAAACAGTTTAATCGACAAAACAGGTAAGACGCAGGGCATAGCATTTAAAATTAATCCACCGAAAAACGCCGCTGCCAGCCAACCGATCAGACCCCATTCCATAAATTTACGCTCTAGATTTTGCCCCTGCAAATCCACTTGAGCCTGCTCACGCTGACCGGCTACTAGTTCCTGCCGAGCCTCATAAAGATAAGATGACGCTTCGGATACAGTATGCTTTGATAGCACAGGCCATTCGATCGACAGGCGTTTTGAACCGAGAATACACTCATTTTTGCACAGAACCCAATCAACCTGAACCGACATAGAAAGGCGATCCCCCAAGGCATAGCCCCTTTCTTCCAAATTTTCAGGGGCAATCAATTCATAAAAAAACACCACCTGACCTTCATAGCCAAAGCCCTCAAAGCCACCGTAATCAAAGAGAGCGGGTTCCGGATGTTTGAGGGCACGCAGTTGAAAGCCCTCGGGAATCTCCCAAATTAGGGTCGGTTCCAATCGCTCGGTTGACAATCCCGCCCAATAAAAATGCCACCCCACATCGAGATCGAACTGCAAGCCGATCAACTGCCCAGCACGCTGCCTTTCTCCAAACTCAAGAGGGACTCCTGCCCACTCGGAAAGGATTTGTACGCGAAGTGCTGAGCTCTCTCCATCACTGGGCGTTGGTGCTTGAGCCTGAACCAATCCGAACGGAACAAGCACAGAAAACACACACAGGCGGAAAGCTCGCATTAGCGGAAATAAAATCATACAATGATCAAAAGAAATAAGGGATAAGACATAAAGCAAAATAAAAACGCATTCAGCATGGACTGTGCGCTTTACAAAAGGTGAACTAAGAAGAAACTTTAAACAATGTCCTACGCATTATCATACTACGGTGATCCCACCCTCCGCCTCAAAGGGGCAGCGGTAGAGCACTTCGATGAAAATTTAAAAACACTGGTCGAAGAGATGTTTGAAACCATGTACATCGAAGAGGGCATCGGATTGGCCGCACAGCAAATTGGCATTGCCCAGCAAATTTGCGTCGTAGATGTACGCCCTCCGGAAAATAGCGCACTGCATTTCAACTATCGCTATGATGACAAAGATCTTCCCCTCGATTTATTCATGCCCCTGGCATTAATCAACCCTGAGGTTGAAATCAGCGATCCCACTGAGAGTAGCTACCAAGAAGGATGTCTGTCCTTTCCTGGCATACAAGGACAGGTTGTTCGGCCGAGTGGCATCCGCTGTCAATTTCAAGACTGTGCGGGGCAACCCCATCGCCTCGAAACCGATGGGCTCCTCGCTCGTTGCATCCTCCACGAAGTCGATCACCTCAACGGCGTGCTTTTCATTGATAAAATGGAACGCAAAGATTTACAGAAAAACAGCACACGGATTAAACAGCTCAAACGTTTACATAAAAAGTAAGTGCGGCGCACAGTGCTATTTAATTAATCCTTGTAATAGAAAAAACAAGGTCGAGCTCCGTATAGAAGCCCGACCTTGAACAAACAAACACTATGATGTGTTAAATTAGATTTTCAGTTAGAATCCCCAACCGTATGACACAGCATAATCAACTTCTGGATCAGCATCGCGATCGGCAACTGTGATGGTCAAATCGCCATAAGCAATGTCTAATTGGTAATACTCACCGTAGGCGGCATCTTCATAATCTCCATAGGTTAATGTTGCATCAAGGCCTTCGGTAATAGTGAAGCCATATGATACACCAGTATAAGAGAGATCAGAATCATCAACATCTGCTGCGTAGCTAAGATCGAAACCTGCAAGTGAATAACCAACATAATACTCAGTTGCTTCAGAACCATCAAAGCAATATTTGATTATACCGACATCAAAACCGTTAAGTTCTGTTCCAACATAAAGATCAACTTCTTGATCTCCACTTAAGTTGGCAGTCCAAAAACCGGCATAGAAACCGTCTCCAGAGTAATCTAGACCTCCACTAACAGAAGCTTCCGTTCCATTTTGTGAGAGACCACGCCATAAATAATTGGATGTCACTCCGAGATTTCCAGAAATTTCAGCATAAGCTGAAGTGATGAATGCAGAAGCACCCACGAATAATGTTATAAGTGTAATATTTTTCATACGTATTTATAATTGTTTGTTTTGGGCTAAGCCCAACATATAAGAAGCTTAAACTATGCCAATTAAGCTATTAGTTTATAATTTAAGATGTTTTAAAGCAAATCACCCAAATCGAGCGCTAGCACTCTAGCTGCTCAAGCCCTCCGCATGAAAATGAAGGATGTATTTTTCGCAAAAATAAGGATTTTTTAACATCTTTTCTAAATCATATATCTGGTCCGGCACATGCCCGGTCGGTGCGAGTTCATGCGAATATGCTCCGCCTTTCCAATACAAGAGTCCGTTTGCCAAGCTGTGTTTGTGTCCTTCGCAAGCGTTGTTTTGAATCCAAGATAAAAATTCGGGCAGATTCTTAACCGCGCGACCGGTGATGAAATCAAAATGCTCGCTCAATTGCTCGGCGCGCATTTGCCGAGCGCGGATATTTTTCAAGCCCAATGTATCGGCAATAGACTGAACCACTTTGATCTTTTTGCCCACCGAATCAATCAAGGTGAATTGAGCTTGGGGATAACAAATTGCCATGGGCAATCCAGGGAGACCGCCCCCAGTTCCCACATCTAAAATGCGGGCACTCCCTTTGATCTGCAAAATATTCGTTACCGCCAAGCAATGCACTAAGTGTCGCTCGGCCAAAGCGTCGATATCTTTCCGAGAGATTAAATTAATTTTCCCATTCCACTCGCGCAAAAGTTCACACCAATACTCGAGTTTAGACCAAGCATCGGAATGAATATGCGGAAATAAATCTTTAAAAGCTGCTAATTTCATTCGCTTTTATCACTGTATTAACTTTAAAAATTAATTAGACAATTCAAAGAATTTAACTTGTACATATCAAGTTATCTATATACGTTGATCTGTTTATGAGAAAATCCATCCATTCTTCACGGACTGCATCAAAAGACAAAGCTCTCAGCGAGCGTTGTCAGCAACTGCATGCCTTACTAGAAACCCGCATCGTCTATCTCGATGGGGCGATGGGAACGATGATTCAAACGCATTCACTCGAAGAATCCGACTTTCGCGGGGAACGCTTTGCCGATCATCCCGTCGATTTGAAAGGCAATAATGACCTTTTGACGCTGACCCGACCCGATGTGATTGAGTCCATCCACCGATCCTTCCTCGAAGCGGGTTCGGACATCATTGAAACAAATACCTTCAGCTCGACGGCGATTGCCCAAGCCGACTACCAACTCGAATCTACTGTCTATGAATTGAATAAATCCGCCGCTCAATTAGCTCGCCGAGTGGCGGACAGCGTATCCAAAGCCGAGGGTCGCCCCACCTTTGTTGCCGGAGCCATCGGCCCGACCAACCGCACCTGCTCAATGTCGCCTGACGTCAATCGGCCTGAGTACCGTGCCGTCAGCTTTGATGAACTCGTGCGCGATTACAGTGAACAAATCCGCGGGCTGGTCGATGGCGGGGTCGACCTCCTCCTCCCCGAAACCGTCTTTGATACCCTCAATCTCAAAGCAGTACTCTACGCCATTCAAAGCTTTCAAGAAACGCACCCCGTTCAAATCCCCGTGATGATCTCTGTCACCATCACCGATCAATCCGGACGCACCCTTTCTGGACAAACCATTGAAGCCTTTTGGAATTCTGTGATCCATGCTCAAGCCCTCAGCGTGGGGATAAACTGTGCACTTGGGGCTAGAGAAATGCGTCCCTACATTGAAGAACTCTCCGAAATCAGCGATCGCTATGTCAGTGCCTATCCCAACGCGGGCTTACCCAACCCACTTTCTGAAACAGGCTATGATGAAACGCCTGAAGAGACGGCGAACGCACTGGTCGATTTTGCTCAAAGCGGCTTCATCAACATCATAGGTGGCTGTTGCGGGACCACGCCTGAACACCTCAAGGCAATCGTTGATCGCACACAAGGCATAGCCCCACGCCAGCGTCCCCTACGACCTCCCGCCACTCGTCTGAGCGGACTGGAAGCCTTCAATATTTTGCCCGAACACAGCTTTGTCACCGTGGGCGAACGCAGCAATGTCACTGGATCACCCCGCTTCAAGAAAATGATTCTCGAAGACAATTGGGAAGGAGCACTGGCGGTCGCCCTCCAGCAAGTGGAAAACGGGGCGAACATCATCGATGTCAACTTTGACGAAGGCTTGCTCGATTCAGAAGCCTGCATGACTCGCTTCCTCAATCTCATCGCCTCTGAACCCGCTATCGCCCGCGTTCCTATCATGATCGACAGTTCTAAATGGTCCGTTATCGAAGCGGGCCTTAAGTGCGTCCAAGGCAAATGCATTGTCAATTCGATCAGCTTAAAGGAGGGCGAAGCCGCCTTCCTCGAACAAGCGCGTACCATTCAGCAATACGGAGCCGCCGCCGTCGTCATGGCCTTTGATGAAGCGGGGCAAGCGGCGTCTGAAGCCGACAAAGTACGCATCTGTCAGCGCGCCTACCACCTGCTCAGAGAACACTTGAATTTCAATCCACACGACATTATTTTTGATCCCAACATTCTCACCATCGCAACGGGAATGGAAGAGCATAACAATTATGCAGTCGATTTTATCAAGGCGGTGCGAAAGATCAAAGCCAGCTGCCCCGGTGCCTTGACCAGCGGCGGCGTCAGCAATATTTCCTTTGCCTTTCGCGGAAATAATCCGGTGCGAGAAGCCATGCATTCCGCCTTTCTCTACCACGCC
>MDSZ01268894.1_pt1 | contig 12210 bp, 4 predicted proteins | sample 811201 | NCBI WGS metagenome assembly MDSZ01 (sample SAMN05326647, study PRJNA326480) | marine metagenome | isolation source: seawater | place: Indian Ocean: North | collected 2010
GTTGATACTCTTGGAGGATAAATTGTGTCTCTATATGTAAAAGATTCTAAAGTCCGATTATTTTTTGCAGCAATCCTACTGAAATTAATTTTTAATTTATCACGTAAAGCGGGGTCGGTTTGCAATACATTACTGTAATCAAAAGGGGCTAAAATTTGATTTAATCTTGTGTTATCAAAATATGTGTATGAGCTTATAAATTCTGAATCTGTTAAATATCTGACTTTAAACCCCAATTGAGATGTCCTAGAAGATGTCAGTGAAATCATCATATCATTCGTTGAAACAACTGGTTCTCTAAATATTTCTAGTGAACTTGGGGCGCTGTACTGATTTGTACTTTGTAAAAATTGCGTTGCGATAGGAGTCTTTGGGACAACAGTCATTATATTTTTTCTTTTTTGAGATCTTATGATTGGATTTTCACCAGATCTTATTTGTCTCCATGAAGGATATCCATATGGCCCATTTCTTTTAAGATTTATTGCTGTAAAATAAGAAGCTGTTGATGGCAACTGAGCAACATTTTCTAAAAATTTACCATTTGAAGACTGGACTAATAAAGTATTGTTCATATTCACCGGCAATATATGGTGATTTGATGCGCCTATGGTATTTAGTGACACATTTGCTTGATCAGTCGCAGTAATACCGCTTTCTCTCATGATAGTAATATCCTCTGTCTGTATGTCTGTAAATATTTGCTCTGGCCAGTTTGTAAAAATATCGACCGGCAGTCCACTTACGTCAGGGTTTGCGTTCAAAACGAGTTGTGGTAAGTAATCTGGGTAATCTCCATCACCGTTCGGTTCATATATAAATGTGTTAAGGCCAACGAAATCTATATAATATTTTGACATTCTATTCTCCAAATAATTCTGATGCTGTTGGGAAGGTTATTGCTGCTACAAATCCCGACTCTCCTAGAACCTCATAAGATGAGCTAATTATTCCACTTCTTGGAGTATATCCAAAAACTCTTTGCTTTCCAGAAGAGATACTATAATTATCACCTAAAGAAGAAGTTATCCAAGAATATTGAAAATCAGATCTAGGTAATATAGACTGAACAAAACCGTTGTCATGGCTCTTTTTAAATTGTGGATTTTCCAGACTAGATCCAGAAACTATCTTTCTACTAACATTTCTGTGTATCTTATGTAATGACGGTGACGAATTGTAATCATCACTGGAGATTGTACCAAATACGCTATCTAGACCAAACCTTCCAGAATGTCTTCTTAAGTGTGTAAGTAATCCATGTCTGTTACCAAGATGATCATTAACTCTAATTGTACCTGTTTCGCCAGACCCAGAGCCCCTAACATGAAGATTTCTATAAGGTAGGGCATTGTAAACTGAAAATTCTTCGCCATAAGTGTCTAAGAATCCGTGTGTCATCGTCTCTATAGATCCTGGTGCGGAGAATCTATTGGTTATAACTGTGTCTTGTCTAGAAGAAGAGGGAACTGTTGTAACATTTATATACCCAGTTTCAGGAACTGCTAGTGATCCAATGACAGCAGATATAATTGTAAAATCAGTACCTGTTTCAACTAATGCATTTGATATAACACCAGTGGAATTATTATTTATATTAAAAACAGCTTGGCTCATTGCCTCAACATAAGATACTGTATATTCCGAAAACTTTGTCGACAGAGAAGAAGATAATTCATTCCAAAAAGTAGCATTTGATTTTGCAGAGCCAAAAGGGTTATTGCCTAAAGTAAATTGAAATTCATCATCATGTGAAGAAAATATTGTTAAATCGTTGTTACCGGTACCAAAACTAGATGAAATAGTTCTATTTATTGATCCACCGAACTCATCTAAAGTATCGCCTGCTTCGTATCCGATATCAGCCCAATAATCTTCATATCCAAATTTATACCAATCTATAATAGCAGAAGAACTTGGATGTGTAGAAGGATTGTTCCAATTACCATTTGCGTATATTATATTTATATCTTCTTGTGTCAATAATTTATTCCAAACCACTATATCTTGAAAACCCATGCCATCGTCGACGAATATATAAATTCTATCTATCGATGGTGTTGTCCCCCCGACTGGCGTATAGTTACCTTGAGCTGACAGTTCAACACCATTTTTCCATAACCTAGGAACTGCTGATGAGAGATCTGATGTGTTAAAGTGAACAACATAATGGTTCCATCCACCAGCATCTAGAGATATGTTTGTATTAAATGATTCGTAATCAGGAACACCAGCGTTATTTTCGTAATATACTCTGACATCGTCGTAAAATCTAACATAATGTCTTAGGGATGCTCCCTCTCTCCATTGTATCATTGTTGAATTGCTAGTGTCACCAGAGGCGTACAGCCAAAATGATATAGAATTGTTATTTGTACCTATTCCAGAATATGTGAAATCATGTGCTTGTCCATAGGGTGTTCCGGCAGATCCAGACCCCTTGAATGCTAATCCAAAAGATCCAGTTCTTAAAATTAAGTCTGCATCTCTATGCAATATTGCTGAGTTCGGATCATTAATTTCGACTAAATGATTTGCAGCGCCACCTGTCACTTGAAGAATTGAGGCGTGATTTATAGACGCAACAGGTTTTAATTGAAACTGCATAGATCCAGCAGTAGCAGGCATTAAAATCTCAACAGAGTTATTTAATATATTTGATTCACCAACACCAAATACGTTTCCACTTGGGTGATTTGATACGCCAACTAAAGTATGATAGTTTGTTGTTGCCGGTAGTATATTAGAAATAACTGGTGGTAAATATTGGTGTGTTTCAATGTTTTCTTTGAAACTTAAGTTGTTATTTGTCTTACCGCTAGCGACCTGTATGACTTGATAATTATATTCATAATTTCCATGTGAATAGCTTGAAGTCGTTGTTTGGATGTTTTTAATATTAATTGGTCTTTTACTTCTAGATTCTCTAAAAAATACTGCTTTCTTTTTTGCAACATCAGGGTACTTACCGTTGTTTTGATGGTTTGTTATAGCTGTTAGACCATATTGAGCATCGGTTACACCCAAAGCACCATCAGATCCACCCCCAGCTTCAACAATTATTATTCTGTTGGCTTCTGGTCTTGTATGTATGTTTTGTAAATTATTAACGGGAGCAGTACCTGTTTCTTCGTCTATTAAAGTAGCATCAAAGCGATTTATGTCAATGTGTCTAGACTGGTGTCCACCAACCCACCTCTCGGTAAAGGGTCCTTGCATTGGCACATCATTAGAATAATTTGTAGTGTCCGAATGAACATTAGTGATATATGCCGCTTCTTTATACCCAGTATCTACAATTTGGTTAAAACCAGTCTTAACTGATGCTGAAATAATGTTGAATGGAATAGAACTAGCTCCCTTTATAGAAAATGAATAAGTTTCATTATCATTTATAGCAGCAAAACTGCCACCAGTTCCAACATCAGAAAATTTTCCTATAAATGCTTTGATATTATATTTTTCTTTTATATTAGGATCGACAACATCTAAACATTCAGTTTGTAGCTCTATACCCTGTCCTGGACCAGCTCCAACTATTACAACATTTTTTGGAATCCCAGTCTCTGTCAATGCAGAGTTTACAGTGACGAAGTTATGTATTCTCTCTCTATTTTTTTGAATTTCATAATTTGTTCCACCATGTATTGTCTTCATCATGGTTACACTTTCTTTATATGCGCGGGACAATCTTCTATGTATATATGTTGATGCCTCATATGTTGTTCCATCATCTTTTACCAATATTTGTGCTTTTTGGCCATTGTCATTTACTATTGCTTTTCTTAGTGCTTCTCTAATGTCTATATCTGTTCTTTCTGCTCGTTCTCTCTGCCATAAACAGTGACGATTAGGGTTTTGACCAATTGGTGCGTGTCCAAACTTCCAGTTGTAAGTTAACTCTCTTATACCATTAATAAAATCATCTGGCTCAGGATCAACAAACTTATTTGGTATTAAGCCTCTAACTTTATTTCTTTCAAATATATGACTCTCAATAACATCTGAAATTTTATCGCTATAGTTAACACCTACTGGTAGCAGTTGTTCTAGAAAAGAATATATAGACCGATCAATCCATTTAAAATATTCTGTAAACTTATCTAAATCTGGGTCTTCCTCTATTTTATCAAAAAATATTCTTCTCATATAATCTAGATTTTTATAATTAAATCTGTATCTGTCAACCACCTTACCAATCAAATTATTCATTTCTGAAACAGATGACATTGTGTTTAACATTTCTTCAGATATTACTTGATACATACCTTTTTCAAAACTGTAAAAATTATCAGAAACATCTTCGTCCTCTATAAAGAGAGAATCTATATCATCTTTAAACACTATATCATCGCTTGTATAAGAAATTTCTGGTAGTTCTTTCTTCGCTGCGAATATAAAATCATTTTCAATGAATGATGCAGAAGAGGTTGGATAAGAAAATCCTTTTCCTTTATTTTCTTTATGCAAGATATTATCAAGCCAACCAAATTTTTGTTCTGTTGAGCCACTAGAGATGTCTTCGACAAAAAATTCACCGTTAGCATCGGAACCGGTGACAGTCTCAAAATCCCAGTTCAACAGTAATAATTCACTGGAAGGTATTCTAGTGTTCTCTAAATCAGTCGCTAATAGTGCAGAGCCCTCAAAGGTTTTATTGGATCCATAATTTTTAATATCTTTATTGTGCAAATTTAAAACATCATCTTCTAGATAATCAAAATACAATCTACATGTTCCAATTTGTAGGTCACTATGCTCTAAGATGCTACCTGTAAAGTTTGTTATATGCGCGCCTACAAAAACTCTTTTTCTCTCGCTCATGTAAGAGGAGCCAACACTATAATTAACACTAGACGATACTAAAAAATTGTCTACTAAAATATCTCCTCTGTGATGTGCGCCAAAAAATTCTATAAAGTAGTTTGGGCTATCAGTATCACTAGAAACGTTTTGGTAAGGAAAATTTTGTGGCTTTATCCTTGCTGCCACAGTCCACTGATTGTTGTCAAAAATATCATTAAAAAAACTTGATGTTAAATAAATTGATTTACTATAGTTTCTCAATAAGAAATAGCCGCCTTTTGAATCATACTGGTCTCTGACAATATACATTTGAAGATTTGCAATGTCGCTAGAGGCCCATGTGTAATCTGCTGCGTCTGAAACAGCTTGATGAAATCCACCTATTGAACTAGAATAGTGTGGATATGGTAGATATTCATTGAAATCAGAAGGCACTTTAAATGGTGCTACTAAATTTACCTCAAAAGTTATCGCATTGTTTCTTTCTTTTTTCTGAGATGTGGTACCATAAATATATGATAAATTATTTGTAGATGATGTAACCTGGAATACAGACCCATCAAATGCTGCATCTTTATTGTGGTTTATAAACTTTTTATACACAGTAGTGTGCTTCACTTTATCAGAAAAATAGTGCGTTCCACCATCTGTGTATCTGTTTATTTTAAGAAGCTCGTCATCTATACCAAAGCACCTAAGCAAATTTCTGAGGGATGACTCAGTTCCTTTAGACTTAAAAATATAGTTTAAATTATTATATATATTTTGATATATGGTGTTTTTGATATCAAACAGATCGCTCTCATAGACCGTACCTTCATCATTTCTCTTCTCAAAAAATTCTATAACCTCTGAATTAATTAAAATGTCAGAAGTATTCATACCTTTTTCTTCTACTAATCTTTTAGCAAATGTTAAGGGCTTTATAGTTCCTTCATAATATTCAGAAAACTTATTATTTTTTACTTGAGATATCTGAGCGTTTAATTTGTCCAGATAAGACGCTATTATTTGAGTTAGATATTTTAAGTGGTTTTGATTATTTTCATCATCATCACGCAACCAAGCAGGTATCTTATTATATAACATGTTGCCGTTTTCATTATCATGAGTTCTTCCGGACATTTTCATTTCTTCTAGGATACTTTTTACTTGTGGATGTGAACTGTAAACTATTGGATCTTTATCTTCTGTAAGCGTTGTATCAAAAAGCTCAATCGCACTATCTGTTGATCTTGCTCCCGCTGAATAGCCAGACCAAGTTCCATTGGCAATCCTTCCGGAATAATCTAAGACAACTGAATCGGTCGCATCAATTCCAACAACACCTTCGTTAAATTTATAATAAACGCCTAAAGTAGTATTGGCGTCATCAGTATTGGTGCCGGAACCTACGGATCTATTCCAGTTATTGGATATTTCTCTAGATGTTCTTCTTACCTTCCAGTATCTAAATTCATCTAAACTAGCACTAAGCTTACCAGCGTATTGAACACCTGTTGCTGCACCATTACTAGACGAAGGGCTAGTTTGAAGAGCGCCTATGTAGCCGTTTATAAGACCATCAACTTCATTAATACCAGCACTACCCAATGTCTTGCTTTCGTTTAAATCTCCGTCAACATACAACTTGGCCGTGACCCCACTTGATGCTGATTGAAATGAAAAAGCATAGTGGTGCCAGTTTTCTAGGGAGCCGGTTGTGACAGAAGAGTCTCCAATATTTTGCTCAAAAAACCCTACTGTTCCCGATTGCAATGTTATTAAAAAAGTATCAGAGCCATCACTTTGGGCTGAAGAGGTTAGAGCAATAGTAAGGCGGCCATAGTCGCTGGAAGAAGATAGTTCGCCATTCCATAAGTCTAAAATTACTTCTTTTTCAGTTTTAGATGTATCAAATGCTTCTTTCTTTAGCCAAAACTCTGTCGTAATACCATCAGGTACATTCATTCTGTAGTTTATAGTTCTGTTTTTTGATAAATCATATTTTACAGACTTATTAAAATTTTCATGCAATCTTGTTGTCGCCATGCCCGACGCTGTATGCAGACCACCTCTAGAATATATGAATTCTCTAGATACTGGTAATCCGTATCCATCAGTCATACTAGAAAGACTACCCCACCCTGCGTAGCTAAACATTATGTGCCCTACGCTTTTCGGATATTTGTTGTCAAAAAGCCATCGATCAATATATGAAGAAGACAAGAAAAATTGAACTTTTTCTTTTTTAGAGCCATCATACGGATAAAAATTGTATATTCTCTCTATTGATGATTTATAATATTCTTCGGCTGAACCATATACGGCAAAATTTGATGCGGTAGAAAAATCTAATCTTGGAACAAACTCTTTATCTTTTTTAATTTTTTCAACCATGTATTCATACGATTCAGTACCAGAACTAGAACTGTTTGCTGATATGAAGGCAGATGGAATTTTATCAAATAAATCTTTTATTGGCATATTATAACTCTTCTTCTAACATTCTAAATTTAAATATGTAAGGCTGCTCTCTATATGAGCTGACGCTGTCTTCATAGAAAGTAAACTGAAATGCAAAAGTATACCCAGGTTCAAAGACAGACATATCTAAATCAAAATAATTACCTTCTGAATCATATGACAAAAGTGTTGAACTATCAGAACCAGTATTGTAGGGAACAATTATCTTTTCATCTGATACCCTAAGAACTTTATAAGATGCTGATTGTATTAACAAAGTTTCGGGTGTTGATTTAGATTTAGTATATATGTTTGGAGACCACCCCTTTTCCCTAACATATAGTCTGAACCTTTCAGTTTCATTTTTAGAATAGCCCTTCTTTAAATTAGGCATTGATATTACATAATTTGGATTAGGATTATAATTTTCAAAATCGTGCGTGGATGGTGTTATCGCTGATCCTGTATGAACTTGCGAGCCTCCAAATGACCAAACATCAACAATGTAAGGATATGTGGTTGTAACGATGCTTGATGTTAATGAAAATGTACATAAGTATACACCTTTTGAAACACGAGTTGCATTTAAAGAATTTACAGCAGCATTTGAAGAGTTTCTAAAATATCTAGCATCTCCTTCTGGAACAGATCCAGAAGAATAATACAGCGCCATGCTTGGAACATTTGATGAGTCTCCTCCTATATCAACGAGACTTCCCCTAAAATAATTGTACATGTATAAACTTTGCAAGTTTTCTACTGGTGGCAAAAGTGATGAGCTAAATATCATATTTGAACGATTATCTCTTCTAGAAGAATCCCAGCGAGCTTCTATTGTTGGTCGCCTAAAAAAGAACTCAGAAGACCGAGCAAAAAACTTTTTTGTGTAGTAAGAATCGGTTGTTGAATTCTCAAGTGAAGAGGAAAGTTTTATGATAAAACCATGATTGTCTTTAGCTCCCAGAACATTTCCATCGCTATTAATCCATTGTTCTAATAATGTTGTAACATCAACTTCAAGATTTTCATCTCCAACTGTAAATGTTGCATCAAAAGAAGAGCTTGTATCAGTATAATAATCAGCTCCTGGTGTAGCCCACTGGCCGTCGCCACCACCAAATTGACTGACAACAGTGATAACACTATCGCTGATAGCTGTACCAGCAACATCAGAAGCAGAATTACCCGCTGCACCTAGAGCGGTTTGTGACAAGGTAACAGTTGCAGTATCAGCAGATGCCACAACGTTTAGTGTTTCGGCTGCATTTGCTGCATTGACCGCTGCTGCAATATTTGTAGCAAACTGGTTTGCATTGCTATTGGCATTTGCAAAAGCTATTTTAGTTGCAGTTGAGGTAGATGTAGAGTTATCTATCTGAAAATTAACAGAGTTTCCAGCAGAGTCCGCAACAGTTAGTATTCTTGTATTTGCCTGTCCGGCTGTTTTGCTTAAAGCAGTAAGAGTTGCAGATGCCGATACAAAATTATTATTAGCATTAATCCAATTAGATCCTGTATTGTCGTAAGTTAAATCTGTATATCCGTCCATATCCATGCCGCGACCCTCTTGCCAAGATCCTGATATTGCATGTATAGATAATTTAAAATCTCTAGGTAAAGTCGAAGAGTGTCTTGCGTTAGTCATTTTTAGGTAGAATGATACACTTCCGGAGGCAGGAATAGTCCCAGCAGATCTGTCAGAGGATATATCGCTAACTGGAAACTGTACAAGAATTCTGGCTTTTTCTTGACTAGTTGTGCTTTGTTGGGCATATATGTAAAAAGTCTCTAGGATATCAGATTGTCCCATGTTAGACCCTGTGCCTCTTATTGTTAAATTTTCTTGAAAAGAGTTGGTTATTGTATTGTCTTTGTCTGCTATATATCTCTTAAAAGCCATTAGATTACACTCCCTTTGATATCAGTTTTCGGAAATCTTAATTCAAAAACACAGTTTTTTGGAGCCTTATAATAAGATCCATCAATAGACAATAATTCACTAAAATTAACAGATGATGAAGAATAAACTCCATTTGATAAAGCAAAAATATTTATCGACAAAACATCTGTCACGCTCTCTAATTTGTTCAAAGCTTGAAATATTTTAGAAACGTACAACGGTTCGCCTATATAAAAAGTCTCTGAATACAAATCACCCAGCGCCTGAATGCATGCATTGTAAGTAAAATTAGTAGAAAATCTTTTGTCTCCTATAACTTTGAAGTCTATGCCAAAATTTAAAACTTTTGCATCATATATTTCAATCGAATCATTGAGGTTTTTATACTTTGACAACCAGTTTATTAGATTATTCTTTATCATTATATTCGCTGGTGCTAAATTATTATTGTTGTCTTCGCCAATTACATAAAGATGTATCTTTCTTTCTGGATTAAATGGAGAATTTACAACATTGGCTCTCTTTATAGCCCCGAACTTCTTAGGCATGTTGTACACGAACGATTCATAATCTTGTTTTGTTACTGCTCTATTTTGCGTAGCGTAAAAACTTTTTGCGCGTTGCTTTAATTCCTCTAAGGTTTGATCATTATTAACAGTAAATAAAGCATCTTCGTTGATAACTTCCAGCGAATCTATAACTGATTGTGCTTTTGATTTTATAAGAACAAGTGGTTCTTTAAAGTCTACAAAGCGATTGTTTACATTCGTTATCGTTTTTGCACCGGTGTTATTTGTATCTTGCGTATTTGTACGATATGATATTCTTAATATAGTATTTGCCGGAGCAATTCCTAACTTATTTGTCTGTATTAGTTTAGAGGGGTCAAAAGCTGTCTTAGAGATATAGTTTTTACCATGCATTTTGAGTGCTACTTTAGAAGGTTCAACAATCCCATCTGTATCTTCGTTTTGAACCCCGAAGCCAAACTGCAGGTATGTTCCTATATCGTCTCTTTCAACCGTAAATCTTCTAGAAGCTGCGAATGGCTTTAGTATTGATCGCACTCCATCTGCTGCTGCATTTTTATTAGTTGTTTCAACAAATATTGTCTCTTGCGAAAGATTGTCGACCTCATAATATGTATTACCATCACTATCAACAACTCTCAGTATCTCTGTTATGGTGCTGGGTCCTACTCTAACTTTTCGAAACTTAACATAACCTTCATTTCTTAAATCAGCCTTTGCTACTTGAATAAGACCGGACTGAATCTGTCCGTATCCCCTAATTGCAAAAAAAGTAGTTTGACCAGAGTCTGGGTCAAAACGAGCAGCCACAACATCATTGTTCGGATCAGAAAAATCAACATCTTCAGTTAAGATAAAGTTTCCACCATTATTGCTAGTGAAGCTAGTGCCTCTCCTGACTATCGGAGAGTATGACATATCAGGGGCAGTACCATCTGCATTTGATGGCACAATAACATACATTGTAATAATTCCATATGATGACGGTACACCGCTGAAGTTGTAACCTAAAGATCTTGCATGCCTACGAATGTTATCAAACTCTATACTAGTATCTAAAAAGCTTTCATTAACACTATAATCTAGATAATACGATAGCACATCACCAACATATGATACTGTATCTAAAAGCATGGATCCAAATGAAGGAGTTGAAAAGTCTCTATAGTTATCTGGATAATATCTTTGAGCAAAATCGACCAACTCTTTTTTGATTTTATCAAAATCTCTGGCTGTGTATTCTATCTTCACATTTTTATTTTTTGGCATTTAAAGTCCCTCTATTTATTCTAAATAGTTTTTATCGATTTTTATATTTCAATACTTAGATCTAATTCATCAATTATATCCGCAGATGGAATCGAAAATTTTATAACTAAATTTAAAAGGTTTTGCTCAAATAATATTTGTATGTCTAAAATGTTTATATATGGCGTGTATGTCGAAACTTGCTGTCTTATTTTAGACTCTAGTTCATCTTTGTTGACATAACTATTTTGCTCAAATAAAAACGCACCAACGCCCACGCCAAATTCAGCTTCCATGATTCTTTCACCTGGTATGGTTAGTAAGATATTTTTTAAATTAAAAATAGCTATTTCATTAAGATTTTCTCTGTTGATTGATGTAAAGCCATTTGTTAAAGTATTAAACTCTAGTGGCCACTTTACTGTATAATCCGGCATATTTTATTCCTCCCCTCATTTGAAACTTGATAAAAATTTATTAACTATTGGATCACCATTTTCGTCTGTTGGTATTTTATCAACCATTCTTAGTCGCTGAAAGGGACTTGGGCCAGACAATAGGCTAACCCCTAGATTCTTTGTGTCGACAGATCCTTTAAATATTTCAAATGCTTTAAAGTCAAAAAACCCTTCACTTTCTTCTCTTTCTGGATCGTAAAATTCTCTAATGTAACTTGATAAAAACAATTCCCTAATTTCTTTCTTTGTGACAAGCAAGTTAGGCTTTCTAGCTGATAGTGAAAACGCCTCGGTAGCGTCTTCTAAAGCATCAGCGAGACCACCAAGAGCTGCGAAAGGACTAAGAAATATTGCGGACTCATCTTTTCCTTTTCCTACCGAACTCATTATATTCTCTATATAATGTATAGCGACTATTGTTGGAATTTTTTTAATCTGAAATGTTAAGTCAAAAAATATCCTAGATTCCACTGTTTTAAAAAATTCTCTAACGTGACAATCGTGATCTACCTCTAGTCCACTACCGTTAAGCAATTCATCTATTGTGACATCTTCAAGATCTTCAACAAACGAAGACACTATTCCTCCATTGTAGTATAAGGTAACACCATATTGTATTCCTATGGTTCCAGTATAAGTATCACCAGCAACCGCAGCATCACCAAAGACAGCAGATATAGGCACATCTGTATTGGTAACATTCTGTAATTCGCTTATCAAATCATCTTTAGAGTAAAAATCACGGTTTCCATTATTGTCAACAAGCACATAATGTTTTTGTGTTTCAAATCCACTTCCATCTGGTGGGTCAAAGCTACCAAAA